>Ga0209512_1000160_pt1 | contig 143362 bp, 147 predicted proteins | sample frozenSSSSmetaG_FD_184142 | JGI IMG/M metagenome (GOLD analysis project Ga0209512, IMG submission 184142) | Glacier valley bacterial and archeal communities from Borup Fiord, Nunavut, Canada, to study Microbial Dark Matter (Phase II) -... | ecosystem: Environmental > Aquatic > Freshwater > Ice...
GCGTTGGGGGGGGAGGGCGGATGAGCAGTGCGAGGAGCCGAGGGGGGGATGGGGGATGCGGGAGGGCGGGAAGGGAAGACGGGACGGCGGAAGGGGAGATAGAGCGTGATTTATGAAGGCGGATATAGCAGGGCGAGGCCGACGGCGAGAGACGGCGTTTCTGTACATACGGGCATATCGCAAGGGTAGCAAAATGGGAAGTAATGTGAGGGACACTCTGTTTCTGATTCCGACGCCGCGTCCGTTGCATTGCGAGCCTTGGCCTTGGCTATGGCCTCGTGAGCGAGCGAGTGTCTACCTCGCGCCCCTCGTTCCCGATTCCGCGGGAGAGGGGGGGGGGGGGGGGGGGATGAAGAGAGTGCGATTCTGGTGTCTGGGAGGGGAAGGAGGGGAAGGAAGGAAGGAAACACACAGACGAGCTCATACGAATCTAGGCGGTTCTGTTCAGTCGGGCAGGCGGTGGCTTGGTTGTCGCCAGGGTCTACGGTGAGCGGTTTTTTAGGTTGAGGACTGTCTTCTTGTTGTGGCGCGGCTGTTGGCCGTGTCGTGCGTTATACCATGCGAGACGTTAGTTAGTGGCGATGTGGGGGTTTCTGTTGTTGATATTTCCTTACGTCGCGGGGTTTACTGTCGCGCTCTCCCGTCGTCATCACTTCGAGCTTTGACTGCGCGGTAGACGCTCTATTCTTGTCGCCCAAGGACAGAGATGGGTCGGATATGCATTTCTCGCAGGATATTTAAGTCTTTTTTTTTTTGCCTTGGTGGCGGAGTAATAACTCCATGAAGGAAGGGAGGAGCTCCGTGTTGAGCTCTGATGCTTCGGCTCCGACGGCGTCGACTGCCTAGGTGGGATGGGGTGTCGGAAGGGCGTCGGGAGGCTTGCAGAGGGTGAGGAGCAGAGCAAGGTGGAACTTCTCAATGTGTTCCTCGGCCTCGTTGTTTGGTGTGGAGATGGCGGGACGTGGGTTTTATAATGCCGTGTCTATTCAGGAGATGAAGCTGATGTGGGAGGGGGGGGGGACGAGGGATCGGTCTAGAAATGCGCATGTAGACTGTGAAAGGAGGGGCTATAAAGATGCCCAATTCCGATATCTGGAAGGGGAAATCAAGGAAGAGCTACACCACCTAGCACTAGGATATACATGTTGTGTGCGAGTGGCTGTCTCCTGGTTCCTTCTGCCTGCCATGGATATGGCTCACGGGCCCTTCCGTTGCTGAGAGTTCCGCGGTGAGCTGTTCCTCTCGTTGAGGCTCCCTTCCTGTTGTTGCGGGGCTGTTGTTCATTGTGCTGTGCAAGTGTTAGTATCGATGCGTCTTTCTCTGTTGTTGATATTTCCTTACTGTCGCGGAGTTTACTGTCTGGAGCTCTCCATCATCGTCATTAGTGAAGAGGAGAAGAAGCACCACGTTGGGCCATTTTCTCCGTTGTAAGCTCATTTTGAAGACTTGCTATACCCTCAGCGTCAACCTGTAAAGTGCCCGGTTCCGCCATTTTCTCCGGCATGAGCTCCGGGTCTGGACCTCCTGCCACCACGGTATTGTATGGCGTCAGTATTGTGGGAGGAGACGAGGAAGGCACCTTGAACTTGCAGAGTCTTGAAATCGGTGTGAGCGGCGAAGAGGGGTAGCGGATATGTTGGGAGATCAGAAGATGTTGGAGATAGGCAGAAAGGGGTAGAGGCTGGGCGAGAGATATTTTGTGAGAATGAGTCCGAGGAGGAAGAGAGGTGAAGGGGAAGGGCAAGCCAGGGAGGGCCTAGGATAGAGACTGAGGCTCACAGAGAAATGCGGTGGAAGGAGATGGAGTCATAGGCACGTGGGTGAATCATAGCTACAGCCACGAAAGACAAGGCGCGCTGTTGGAAAGGAAGGCATGGCTGAGAGGGTGGCGAAGATTGAGGTATAAATTCCACTCCAACGTCGACAAGAAGAGAGGACACGAAAAAACAAAACATCGGCATCATTCAAACATACCATGCATCCATCATTCGAAATCCGGAATTCTTGTCAGGAAGAAAACAGAAGAGGTCTGAGAGTGGCCACAACAGTTAAGCTACCTTTTTTTATCATGTCATTGCGCGTCTTGTTGCTGTCACTGCTTCTCTCCAGCGTCTCTCTTCTCACCATCCACCCAGCAGACTCGCTGGCTCTCCAGCCCAGTCATGGATGGGCTATCATGGACATCCAGATACATTGGCAGAGTTTTCTCTTGGTCGTACGCTCTGCCAAGGCACGTTGCAGTGCCAACATCACTCTGCTCGGCAACGAGAACAGTTCATGTGGTCACAACCAACAACCCCCTCCCCCGAGCAATAAATAATACACGCACCTGGCGGGGTCACCTCCGCAACATGAGTTTGTCAATATCACAGATTTGGCAGGCTGCCCAGAAGTAAACTAGCACATCGCCTATGAGGTCTTGCAATTATAGTCCTAGATCCGTTTCCTGCATTTGTAATGTAATACTTTTGTAGCCGTCGATTAGATGAGGTTGTTCAAGAGGAAGATGAAGGTGAAGGTGAAGGTGAAGGTGAACTGGGAGAGATGGCATCTCTCATACAACAAAACTCCCTCCGACTTTCCAAGTCAAGTGTTCGAGGTAAGAAGCGTCTTTCTGCCCAGATCATTTTCACATGCAGGGCCAACGGATGGATTGGAGCGGAGCGGTAAACATCCCGAGAGGTGATCTCTCATGGCAGCTCGACAACGATTTACCACTACTGGGCTTGCTCTTTGTGGCCCTTGCCCATTGTGCGGACTTGCGTGCGTGCTGGAGCTCGAAGAAATGAAGAAACGAGCGCAGTATATCATGCCCTCTCACAGAATGGCAACGGAGGAGACAATGCAGTAAGACATCGAATTCGTTCGAAATGTTCATCTGTTGTTTTGCCTAGAATTATTATTCAATCTATGGTCTCGTCGCTACGAATACTTAAACAGTCGCAGGGAAGCATTCTCAGCAACACCTCGACAGACACACGCGACCTAAATTAAGGGCCTTGCCTATATATCCTGGGCAATTACGTAGATCTCGTATTTGCGTTTTAGCATAGAATGCGTGGGCATTTGTACGCATATACGTATCACTTTACAAGATGTACTAGTGAGGCTGTTTGCCGTCGTCGTCGTCGTCGTCATCCTGTCGTTGCTCTCGTAGCTGTCGCTGTCGCTGTCGAGCGGATCTTGCTGCCATCAAGGTCTTGTCGTCAGCCTTCAGCGTGCTGCACGTCGTTGCTAGAGCCATGCCAAGCTCATCGAGCTTCTTGCCACAGAGCGTTCGTTGATGGTTGGGTTTGTTTGGAGCGGCGGAACATGGCTTATCGCATTCCTCATTTGTGGTGTTGATGAAGAAGAAGAAGAGGAGGAGGGATTGCCGAGGGAATTATATACGCCTTCACCTTTCCACGCCATAGCCACTGAGGCCTCCTTTGAATGCCTACGTCGCACTGGTTCAGCTTGCATGTTGGATCCACGGACCCTCGCAACAGCTAGACGTCGCAAAGGCCTCACCATACTGTACGCAGCGAAGCGCAGGAGTAGAACGTTCCTATATCCATCGTCTTGCTCAGAGGAGCAGCGTGTTCTACATCCACCTTTACCCAATCAACGCCAGATTCGTAATGCATGTACCCATAACTTCATATCCTCATAGCTTCGTAAAACCTCTCACCTCCTCCCCTCCACCACCGCCTTCCACCTCCTCTCCCGCCTCCTCTCCTCCTCACTGTCCCCCCTCTCCCTCTCCCTCCGCTCCCTCTCCCGTTCCCTCTCCCTCCTAACCCTCTCCTCGCTCCCTCTCCCAGCCACAAATTCCTCCCGTCGATACTTCTCCTTCTCCAGCCCCCCTCTCTCCTCCCTCTCCTTCCCATCACTACGCCTCCGCCACGGCAAATCAATCAAATCCTGCCACCTCACGCTCCCCCCACCACCACTCCCCCTCGAATGACTCCCACTCGAGCTCGAATGGTGCAGGTGCAGCGGCGCACGCTTCGCCACCTTGGCCGGGTCCACCGCGATCTTATACGTCGTGACCTGCGGCCTATTCCCACTCCTAAACTCCGGCACACTGAGCCCCCGGCTCCTCTGCCCCTTCTCCAGCACCGGCTCACCAGGCACCTCGTAGCGCGCCGACAAAGGCACCTTTCTCTCCCCCGCCGGCGCCGCCGGCTCGCGCTCCGCGCCCTGCGCCTTCGACGGCCGCCGCGTGCTGTACAGCGGCGACGTCGGCGTCTCGCTGATCGCCGACTCCGCGTCACTCGACGAGCTTGACGACGACGTCATGCTGCCCTCGCGTCGATGTCTTGGATGCGAGTGGCGGCGCCCGTACTCGGTACTCGGCGGCCTCACGCCGCCTCTAGGGCTGTGCGGGGGATGGCTCGACGGGCGCCTCGGGTGATCGGTCGGTCTGCTGTAATAGTTCTTGGGCACGCTGCGCCGGCACCCGCGGCTGTCCTCGTAGTCCTCGTAGTCCTCGGGAGTAGCGCTGGAACGGCGGGGTAACGGATCTCCCGATCTAGAGCGCGCGATGCCGCCGGTGGTTTTCTGCCGGCGCAGCGGGACGGGCCGCGAGCTGAAGTAGTCGGCCTCGCGCGGGCGCTCCGAGGACGCGGGGTAGGAGGGCGGCGCGCGGACGTGGGCGTATGCGTAGGCGTAGGCGTATCGGGCATCCGCATTGCCAGTTGTGGAGGCTCGCGCCCGCGGCTTTTCGTCCGCCGCGCAGTCCGAGCGCAGCTTCTCGGCGCATGTGTTGTGCCATTCCTCGATGGCGGCGTCGGGGATGCTGGGGAGGGCGGAGGCGGGGAGGTCGGGAGGGAAGCGCTCGCCTGTCTCCGGGTGCAGGATGGGGAAGTCGAGGACGGCGCGTTGGAGAAAGGGAACGTGTTCGGCGGGGTCGAGGAGGGTTTCGATGGATTGCCAGCGCACGAAGCCTCTGAGAGTGAGGGCGGGGATCGAAGGGGGATCGAAGTCGCTAGAGGCCGGCTGGAGGGTGTGTTGGCAGCCGATGGATTGGTAGATGAATGATATTTGGGGGTTTGGGAGCTCGACGAATAAAGCTGGTTGAGGAGGATCTGTTAGCTGGAAACGCCGAAATGGAGAGTGTGTAGACTTGCAGTCGTAGTTCCCGCCGACAGCCTTATAGAAGGCTGCCAGCTTTGCCGGCGTAAGACATTTGGTCTCTTTGTCGCCGATGTTCTTGATCTGAGCACGGTCAGAGAGTGCGAACCAGCACCCCGTCTCACAGGAAGGTTCTCAGGTACCGCATACGATATACTTAGCGATTCCGGTCAACAAGGCACTCATGACCTTGGACGGCTTCTTGTCACTCTCAAAGAGGTAGCCATAGTATACTTTGGCGTCCACTGGTTGGGCCATCGCTGGACTTCTGAGCGCACAACAGCGAGATGTCGGTTTGCTGCATGCGAGGTGTTGACGAGGAGAAATCAGCACCACTATGTACGTGCCGTGCCAGCTTTAAGAACACCAGTTCATGCATCGCCTAAAGTGCAGTGCAAGTGAATTGTGTGCGAATAATAAACACCATACTCTTGGAAGTCAGGTCAGTCTTCTGGGTAGCTAGACACTCAGTACCTAACCAGCCAACGCAGCCCAAGCAAGCAAGCACACCGTTATCTGAGTTCCGGGGGTGTCCGAGGTATGTCCTCATCCATCAGGCGGTGAGTGGATGAGTGGATGAAGGTTGCTTGGTTGTCACCTGGCGACATGGCAAAAGCAATTAAACATGTTTATATAGGTAGATAGGCAGGTAGTTGAGCGTGGCTTCAGCCTTCTGCCTCCAGTAAATGATCCTTTTCGGGGAAGATGGGAAGATATTCCCATGCCGTGACATCCAAATATATTAAGATGTTCAGGTCAGGTACCGACTGTCGCCTCAGGTAAAGGTATCTCATCTCATCTCATCTCGGCGATCCATCTCCCACCATCCGCAGCTGAGATGCGGTTGGCTGCAGTCGTTCGACGTCGTGCGAGCACAGTACGGACAGTACTTTGTAGAGGAAGAGTATCTTGATCTCAGAGCAGTGAGGTCAAGCACAGCTTTTGTGAGTCGTCAGAAGATAAATATACATACACAGCCTCTAAGGAAAGCCGTATCGAAATGTTGCATATGTACAGTGCAATACAAGTAGCTGGAGCCTGAGCCTTGAACATAGGATTCACCGCGGATCGATTTTCCACATGTCATTTGAGGATTCGAATGGTGATGGTGATGGATGGTGATGCTGCACCCCATGTCACTCGTATCGCCCTAGCTTATCAATCACGGGCAGAAAACGGCCACCGCCTTAGCTTCCGCTGTCAGTTACGGAGCATGGTCTTCGCTACCATCTAAATCCACTAGAGCAGAACCAGAAGTGGCCGCGATACATAGAATTCAAGATGAAATAGAGCGTTGGGCACTGGAATAACCTGGGAGCACAAGCCCATATCGATGGATGACGAGAGCTTCTATGCTTCTACGCTTCTATGCTTCTATGTCGGCTTGAGAGCAGATGAGCCACACACCCCATCCCCACCCCATCAACGTCCGAAGAGTGATCCTTTCCCCAAGCCCCTCTTCTTCTGTGATCTCGGACCAGAGCCCTTCTCGGTCTCGTCCACCTCGTCCACCATATCAACATCCATATCTCCCTCATCAGCATACGTGTAGTCCTTGCTCCCTCCGCCCAGCCCCATAAATCCCCGCTTCGAATTCGGTTGGCGTCCGAGGCTCAGCTTCTTCCCAGCCGTCGCATCCTTCTTCTGCATCTTGCTCTCAGCCTCGTTCTTCACGAGCTCCTCGACATATAGCTCCCACTCTTGCTCTTCCTTGTGGCGACGCAGCGCCTCTGCCTTGATCATGGCAATCTGCTTCTCCAGCCCCGACAGGGTGTTGCTGCAACGGCCTGACCATTCCTGCAGCGTCTCGATCAGAGACGGTATCGATTCCGGATCTGCGTCCCGAAGCGGTGCGACCGACGAGACGCAGACGCGCTGGTTGTATGGATCCAGTGCCGCCTGGAGCAATCCAGCATAGATGGCCGAAATCACCAGTCCCTCCAATTCCTTCACACCGCCACGCAGTCCCAGTAACTGGATGAGGCGCTTGTAAGTGAGATTCTTCGGATCCCTGGCATGAGTGACGAGGGAGAGTTGGCGGAGCTTGAGGACCTGAGCATCGTTCAGCGCGGGAAGGTTGAGCGTCGGAGCGACTTGTGTGAAGCTGTCGTAGGTGCCGAAGCAGAACTGGGAAAGGAGCCAGAAGTAGGGGTAGGTGCCCTCATCGTCTCGGATTGCCTGGATTTGGGGGGCTTGGAGGAGCTCGGAGAAGACGAAGGTGTTCGGCGCCGAGGTTGCGCGCTTGATGAGGTCGATGGCGGCGGCGGGAGAGGTTGCGGATTTGGATAGGGCTAGGAAGGGCTGGTAGAGGATGGTCAGTCAGTTGGAAGCAGACGTGAGTCCAAGGTGTGGTGATCTACATACTTCAAGCGCATTGAGAGCTTTCGTCTGCTCCATGTTGAAGAGTTGCGGGATGGCGTGGGACAACTTCAAACGGGTAAGGATGTAACGATGGAAAGATGTAAACCTAGTCGCACTCTAGAAGCTTGATGGGGAGTTTCGCAAGGTTCATGTATCGGCTTCGCAGGATGAAACGAAGTCGAAACGAGATGGATGGTGGATGGATGGATGAGGGAGGTTCAGTACAGCAAGGCTGGGATGATGGTGTTTTGGAGCGGTTAGGCGCCGCAAGGCTACCTAAGCACGAACGACACGACACACCAACCACAAAACGGCGCTGAAGCATGGCGCAGACGACGCTAGAATACTATACTTTCCATACTATATGTACATACATATATACTTTCTATACTATACTTTCCATACTATACTTCTATGCCATACATACTTTCCATACTATACATACTCTCTATACTATACTTCTATACTATACTCTTTATACTATACGTTGTGTGGCGCCTTCGACACGGATAGAAAAGTCCCTTCTCCGGATATTTGTAATCTATCACAAAGGCTCCCGTGACGCCATGATGGGATGCAGGTTAGGTATGTACAAGGGACCGAGTACATGTGTACATACATACATATATACCTATGTAATGTACATGTCCGTCCACGGACTGCCCCGCATCCTTTCCGAAACCCGAGACCATTCCTCTTCAGCCTGTATTGCCGTGTACGGTGTACGGTGTACGGTGTACAGGTCTCAGATGCCGAATATCACCAAGACCAAGACCATGGAGGCATGAGGTTGAGAGGATGTTGAAGAAGAGAACACCTAGGTATCTATAGCAGTTAAACTACAGTTAAACTACAGTTAAACTATGGCAGTTAAACATAAAGGGACTATTGACTGTGTTGTGACAAAAAGTACCCTGAACATGCCTTAGTAGTTTAATAGTAGGTAGTTTAATAGGCCTTTATGGGCGCCCTTGGCATGTCCTTTTGACGCCATGGCCCCCATCACATCATCGAAACCGAAACTCCGATGTCTTAGTCCCTGTCAAAACCCACGCGGTTATGCATTTCACACATTGTCGCAACCGTGCACTCCGATTTATCATTCCCTAATTTGTCCTCCATCGACATTTCCAATTTCATCCGTATGCGGCCTCGACTTCCGTTGCAGATTTCCTTACTCTCGTCGCCTTCTTCTTTTCTGCCATTCTTCCTCATCTCATGCTTCTTACATACTTGCATAGATGTCATGTCGAACCACACCTCGTCTGCCTTTTCTTTGTCCCTTTTCATGAGACTCCAAAACTAGTGGTTGTGCAAGTACTACGACATCAGTGTCAGCTGCTGCTCACTGCATTACCTCAGCCCGCGCATCTGTACTCTACTGTACATAGGTGATCTATCTGGCTTTGGCGACCAGTCCGAGAGTACGAGGCACGAGAAGAAGCTTGAAAGGCGTTGCAGCATCACAGGAGCCGGTCTTCTGTCTTTGTTCCGCCAGTTGTGGAAAACTGTGAGGACCCCTCCCCTTTTGCGCCTGAAGATGCATTCGCTGACTCCATGGCCAGAGTGTATCATATAATACTTTAAGTAAATACAAGGCGACTGCGATCATAGCTTCCAGACACTACAGCGCTACGGCTCGACGTCGTTCGTCATGGCGCCTCGCTATACCCCCGTCGCATCCGACGATACCGTCGAGACTCTCATAGCGGCACCTCCCCAGGCGGCAGTTACAACATTGAGATGTGGAGGAATGACATGTGGAGCATGTACATCATCTGTGGAGTCGGGACTAGAAGGGCTGGATGGGGTTACGAGCGTGTCTGTCAGCCTGATCATGGAAAGAGTCGTCGTCAACCACGATCCATCGAAGATAACGCCCGAAAAAATAGCGGAGGTCATTGGGGACCGAGGATTCGAGGCCGAGGTTCTGACGACCGATATAAGGACTCCACTGCTGCCCAAACGGACCCCGTTATGCGATCCCACATCTCCGAACCATGAAGATGTCAGTGATGATACACCGCCAACGACAATCACAACGGTCGCTGTTGAGGGAATGACGTGCGGAGCGTGTACATCGGCCGTGGAAGGAGGTTTTTCGAATGTCCCTGGAGTCAAGCATTTCAGCATATCATTATTGTCTGAACGAGCTGTGGTAGAGCATGACGCAAGCATACTGAGCTCGGCACAAATCGCCGAAATCATTGAAGACAGAGGATTTGGTGCGACGATCGTGGACAGTCAATTGTCAAAACCGACACATGACACATTAACGCCTGGCAGCACTGGGAAGGAGCAACAACTGGCGACAACTACTGTAGAGATTAAAGGCATGACTTGCGGTGCCTGCACTTCGGCTGTTGAAGGGGGATTCCAAGACATTGATGGCATGGTCCAGTTCAACATTAGTCTTCTGGCGGAACGCGCTGTGATTGTTCATGATCCGACAAAGCTTTCTCCAGAGAAGATCGCTGAGATAATTGAAGACAGGGGGTTTGATGCTCGGATATTGTCAACGATTCTGAGCTCTTCGGAACAATCGAGTAGCACGACAAGCGTTCAGTTCAAGATATTCGGAATCAAGGATGCCGCTGCCGCTAATGTACTTGAAGCCGAGTTGCAAGCGATGGTCGGCGTCAAGTCTGCATCAATCAGTTTGGCCACATCCCGGCTCACAGTCACTCATCAACCACGTGTTGCTGGCTTGCGAGCATTGGTTGAGAAGATCGAATCTCTAGGCTACAATGCTTTGGTAGCTGATAACGATGACAACAACGCACAACTGGAGTCTCTGGCGAAAACGAAGGAAATCGCTGAATGGCGGCACGCTTTCAGATTCTCCTTAATGTTCGCCGTTCCGGTATTTCTTATCAGCATGATCATCCCGATGTTCCTGAAGCCCATAGATTTTGGCAATATTCTGCTGTTTATTCCCGGACTATACCTCGGCGATGTTTTGTGTCTAGTTCTCACCATACCTATGCAATTCGGCATCGGGAAGCGTTTCTACATATCAGCGTACAAGGGGTTGAAGCACAGGTCTCCAACTATGGATCTTCTGGTTGCGATGGGAACTTCCGCTGCGTTCTTCTTCAGCGTCATGGCGATGCTCGTTTCAATATTGTGTCCTCCGCATACGCGGCCAAGCGTCCTTTTTGATACAAGCACTATGCTCATCACATTCATCAGTCTTGGACGATTCCTTGAGAACAGAGCAAAGGGTCAGACATCGAAAGCGCTATCCAGGCTTATGTCACTTGCGCCGTCAATGGCCACTATCTACGCCGATCCTATTGCGGCAGAGAAGGCAGCAGAAGGCTGGAATATCGCAAGTCATAGTGACAAAAATTGTGATGCTGCGCCAGAAACAACAGCGTCCGAAGAGAAAGTCATTCCTACCGAGCTTTTACAAGTCGGAGACGTCGTTATTCTGCGTCCTGGAGATAAGATCCCTGCTGATGGGATAGTAAGTAATGGAGAGAGCTACGTTGACGAGAGTATGGTAACTGGCGAAGCTATGCCAATTCAGAAGGCCAAGGGAAGTCAATTGATTGCGGGAACTGTCAATGGTGCAGGGAGAATTGATTTCCGAGTCACCAAGGCCGGAAGAGATACACAACTGAGCCAGATCGTGAAGTTGGTGCAAAGTGCCCAGACAAGTCGAGCCCCCATTCAACGACTAGCAGACACCATCGCAGGATACTTTGTACCCATGATTTTGTTCCTCGGCGCAACAACGTTCGTTAGCTGGATGGTGTTGAGCCATGTTTTGAAAAATCCACCCAAGGTCTTCCAGGACGATGCCAGCGGTGGTAGAATCATGGTTTGCGTCAAGTTGTGTATATCAGTCATTGTCTTCGCCTGTCCTTGTGCTCTTGGTCTTGCAACTCCAACAGCGGTTATGGTCGGTACCGGCGTGGGCGCCGAATGCGGCATACTCGTCAAAGGCGGCGGTGCTCTAGAGACGGCTACAGCAATCACCAAAGTGGTGCTCGACAAGACCGGGACCCTTACGATGGGCAAGATGAGCGTCGCGGAAGCCAAGCTCGTCTCCGCCTGGGACACCAGCGACTGGCGCAGGCAACTGTGGTGGACAATCATCGGGCTCGCCGAGATGGGCAGTGAACACCCGATCGGCAAAGCCGTCGTGGCATCCGCGAAAACAGAGCTCCAACTCCACGTCGATGGCACCATTGACGGAATCATCGGCGACTTCAAGCCTATCATCGGCCAAGGCATCAACGCCCTCATCGAGCTTCCCACCAACAGCTCGCGCACGAAATACCGGGTGCTCATCGGCTCCGTGCCCTTCTTAAAATCGCAAGGTATCGAAGTGCCCAAAGACGCCATCACAGCCTCCGAAGACATCAACTCTCTCGCCACCTCGTCATCAAAACCCACAGGCTCCTCCGGTACGACCAACATCTTCACCGCCATCGACGGTTTCTACACCGGCCACATCTGCCTCGCCGACACCCTCAAACCGTCCGCCAGCGCCGCCATCGCGGCGCTGCACCGCATGAAGATCAAGACGGCGATCGTGACAGGCGACCAGCGTTCCACGGCCCTGGCCGTCGCGCGCGCCGTCGGCATCCCGCCCGAAGACGTGTACGCGGGCGTCTCGCCGGACCATAAGCAGGCGCTGATCAAGACGTTCCAGGCCGCGGGCGAGGTGGTGGCCATGGTCGGGGACGGGATCAACGACTCGCCCGCGCTGGCGACGGCGGACGTGGGGATCGCGATGGCGTCGGGCACGGACGTGGCGATGGAGGCGGCGGATATCGTGCTGATGCGGCCGAATGATTTGATGGACATAGCCGCGGCGATATGTCTGGCCAAGGGGATCTTTGGGAGGATCAAGCTTAATCTGGCGTGGGCGTGCGGGTATAATGCGGTGGGCCTGCCGTTCGCGATGGGGATTTTCTTGCCGTGGGGGTGGCATCTGCATCCGATGGCGGCCGGGGCGGCGATGGCGCTCAGCAGTGTGAGTGTGGTGGGGAGTAGTCTGCTGTTGAGGTTTTGGAAGAGGCCGAGGTGGATGGAGGAGGTAGAGGAGGGGGAGAAGGGGATTAAGAAGAGGGGCGGGGGGTGGGGGGTTACGGGACGGATTGTGGAGTGGTGGGGGAGGATTAGGGGGGCGAGAGCGAAGGAGGAGGAGGGGTATGTGCCGTTGAGCACGCTGGAGGAGGGGGGTACGGTTTGAGCTACTACCTAGGCAGACTGGAGGGGGCTTAGTGAAGCTACTTATAATGAAGTTTTGAAGCTGAGGAAGGCTTTGAAGGATAGCTAGTGACTGTGCCGAGGATTTCCGCGACCCCGTGACTACCGACTATATATACCTCTCTATGCCCGTCACTGCTGGGCTCGTATCAGCAGCAGTTTTCAAATTCATTAAGCAGACGACATCGAATTCTCTCGTTGTCTATCCCGTTCAGCATATGTGGCTGTGAGGCCGAGAACGGAGGGGAGGGTGGGGAGGATCGTCTCGCGCGAGCTTTCCCCGCCTGACGACACGGCGGTAGGAGGATGCTGGCGAGAAGGGGTAGGACGGCGACGGAAGAGACAGATGGTGGATGACAGCGACGACGACAGTGAAGATGACGGTGGCGAGAGGAAGGCCGGGTTCGCGAGGGACCCAGGGATCCTGGGATGAGGGGTCTGAGATGGGGGACGTCGGGGAGGGGAATTGGATCCGGTCTTGACATTTCGGCTGAGGGAACGCACCAAGCCTTGAATCTTCGACCTCACAGCATCATCGGGGGAAGTCTGCCCATGACGCCATTGGCTGTATTCTTTATAGTTGTTCTGGCCTGCAAAGCGCCCCTGAATGGATTCCACCGCCGAGGACGACTGTCGTATGTGAGCCCGAGCTCATTCACTCGCTGAACTGTGCTCTTCTTAGGTGTGACCTTGAATGTCGGCTGCGTGTCGACACATGTACATCGTTGTCATAGATAGTCGTGCACAACTAGGGTAGGCCGCGTCAAAAGCTCTACTGCAACATCGGGGATGCTCATCGTGCCGCTCGCGGTGAACCACCGTCTGTCGTCTAGTTCAGTCGCGCACCGCCGAAGGTGATCTCGTAGCTGGTTGATGTCGTTCGTGGTGAGCGAGGCCCATGGTTGTCTCACAATCCGCAGCATCGTCCTTGCTTGCTAGGTCGGAGGGCTTTTGACAATTCTTCCGCGCCGTCTGCGCTGTCTGGCACCTCCCCTCGCGAAGAAGCAGCGCAATGAAGGCGATCGCGTCGATAATGCAAGCGTTGCTTTTCCATGTTGGGCCCTGAGTGAAACGTGCAGCCTCGTCCGCCTGGGCCCAGGGTATCGTGCCATCCACTGAGTCCCACGTCGTCTCCAGTGGGCGTGAGCCATCGATTTTGACCTCATCCTGCTGTGGCTGTTCTTCCGGGTGATCTCTGTGGATTTTGCTTTGCTTCTTTGCTGGTGGTGCTGGTGTGGGAGGGAAGAGGGGAGGGGTTTATATAGGAGCTGGGAATGAGAGTCTCTTCGTTGGGAGGGGGCTCTCTAACAACAGTCTCATTTTGAAGCGACGAATCGATGAAGTCGATCTGGAATTGGTTACCACAGACGATGAGGCAGCATATATAATCTTCTTCATGTAATTCGCGCTTAGCTAATAGAGAGCGGTGATTCACATGTTAATTCGGAAAGCAGTTAAACAGATGTGCTAAAGATAACTTGTTTATCGGGGCTGTCATTTCTAGAATCTTGGGCTTTGGTATGGCAGAGGTTGGTGTGGTTTCAGGGCTTTGTCATTTGAGTGTGAGGAAGAAGGGATGGGTGGTGAGTGCAGTGACGGCGAGAGGAATGGCGACTGCGACGGTAGGTGAGATGATGGGGAGAGAATGGTCAAGGCTGATGCGAGCTTAACGTGATTGTACTTCATTCTGCTGTGCTCGAAAACTCGCTCAAGGTCGTGGAAGTGGCTCATAGTATTTTTTGGAGGCTTTGCATCATGGCGCAGTTTTTTCTTGCGCGGAAGACCAAGTCAAATAATGGAAAGGACGGTAATATATGGGTGTTTGAAATATGTGGATGGCTCACTCAGTAAGGAACAAAAATGCTGTTTCTCAGTCCCGGACAGAGAGGGGGATATTTTGAGCAGAACTGGGAGGAGGTGGAGTTCAGCGAGGGGTGATACTGGGAGTTCATATTTCACTTTAAGGGCGCAGAGAGTATCCATTTCCCTTCTGGATCTTCTATGTAGTTTGCGGAAGTATTGATACTATCCAGCAGCCGCGGAAATCAGAAATGTAAAACTAAAGTTGAGTTCCTCAACTTCCCTTTCGAGAGATAGATGTCTCTCATCTCATTCTGCGGCCAGAATTTTGGACTTCACTCTCTCTACTTTACCAGGTCATCCGAAATGACTCAAGAGATTGTATAAGTATGCTTAAAACCGCCCATGAATTTCGGGATATGGCAGAGTCCCAACTCCAAGCAAGGAGATTCACGCATTATGATGTCGGCATTTGAGTAGAAGTTTAAGACTCATCATATGTGAGAGTAGAAGAGTACTGAGCATTTGGAGATACTTGGAGCTGCGGGGCTCAGATTGAATATTGATAGTGAATGACATTTGCAGAGATGATGGTAAAAGGGGCGGCGGTGAGAAGAGCTGTAATGATGAGAAAAAGGTGCGGATTCTGGGACTTGGACCAGACGTGCCCTTCGAAGAAAGGTGTGGCAAACGCCAGCTCTCGAATGGATCAGGTCACGTAAGCTTTTTACTCGTACTATCTGCTTGTCGTCGATATTAAGCAAAATGATTTATATTATGAGGTAGAAATATATAGTCACTGGCCAGCGAGAATGAACCACCGTGCGCTGTTATAATGTGGTGATTTGTGCCCAGAAACCTGGCCCCTCATAGCCATCTTTGAGTAGGCCATGGTAATTTTGTGTGAAATGCCTTGCAAGGCCCTGACCAAAATAGGTATTCAGCACTCATCTTAAATCACCAGTGACTGGCTGGTCGACCTGGAGTGGCCATCGACTCCACTTCTCACATGCCGAAATATGTCGTCGTTAGAGCTAACGCCCCTAAATCGCTATTTCCATCCATCTACGGTCTACCACCCCCTCCACCTCACCCAAGCATCCACAACCTCATCCTCCCTCGCCTCACTGGTCGAGTCAACAACCAAATACCAATCAAAGCCTACACCCGCGATACACGCATGATTCGGCCACACCTGAATCCTCTGTCCGATCGCCAGCTTACTCTCCTCCCCCCTCTTTCCCATCCATCTCAGAATCCCATGTTCCTGACTAACCTTGCCAACCTGCCATCCAACATGCTCCTCGGGTGCCACCGTTGGCACTTTCGCACCATTGATATTCCACGGCGACACAACTCCGTAGCCAGGGTAGGCTTTACAGGGCTCCCTCCCCAGCGCAATCGATCCCGCTGCGATCAATGCCTCCGGCTTCTCGCGGTCAGGATACAGACTCGCGACTTCGGTCAGAATCGTGAGTGCCATATCATCCCACGTGAGGTACGAGTCAGGCAGAGCATGTGTGGCGAGCTGTTGGATATCCAGAACCGGATAGACGCCAGCATGAAGTTCGATGGCGCAGTTAGCCGTCTTGATATTCTCGACTATGGCCTTGAGCGCCGTGATAGCTGCGGCCTCACTCTCAGTTTGGAGGCTTTCTGGGAGGAGTAGGTTGCGGATTGAGGTTGCTGTCGGCGTGGCGCCGACGGTGAGGATGAGTTGCTGTGTCCTGGCTGGTGCAGAAGAACGTATCGCTACTGTAGCAGCGAGCAGCGCTTCCAGTTCCTGCCGCAGGAGATCAATAGCCGTAGCACGGTCGTTCCCAGCGTACGAATGGCCGGCGTGGGAATAAAGCCCAGCGAGGCTGCAGACGCCTGCTTCTTCAAGGGCCAGGACGTCAGAAAAGAGCTGAGAGAAAACTTGGCTGCCTGGAATGACGCCGCAGCGCTTGCCGCCCATTTCAATCTTGATATAGAGAGATACAGGGACGCCTGAGGCATGGTGGATCGTGCGGACTGTGTCGAGTTGCCCCGGATGGTCGAGCATCAGGGAGAGGTTCGTAGGACCAAGGGACTTCGCTAGGGAGGCGAGACGCAGAGCGGCGGATGGATAGATAGGGAACCCATACAGAAGATTTACCGCACGTCCTGCTTGCTGATGTTTAAGGAGAAGCGGGAGGATGTTATCAGCTTCATTGAGAGTTGAGGTGATGATATTTGCTGGTCGTGGAGACTCGCCGACTTGGAGCTCGGTGAGCTCGGTTGTCTTCGATGGTCAACATACAACATATGACAGAAGGAACTTTGTTGAAGTCTGGGGAAAGGATAATACAAGTTAAGAAATGAATGGGATATTAACCTTGTGTGTCTTGATATGAGCTCTCCAGCTGAAGCCAAGAGCGTCAACAGCTTGAAGCATACGCTCACAGTTTCTCTTTACCTTGCTCAGGTCCAAGACTGCTGAAGGTATGGGGGCATCTTTCAGAGTTGTGCCGATGAACTGCTGTTTGAGCTTTTGGCGGAGCTCTTCTATAGCGACTTGCGAACTGCCAGCCATGATGCTTTCTCTGGAGATGGTGAATTAGTGATGGGAATCTTAAGTCGAGATGGGAAAAGCCACAGGATATTGAAAAAGAAGTTCAAAGAGACAAGATTTGCTGTTTTATAATAGTAGAAGTTAAAGCAAAGTACTTTATGTCCTTGCGCAATACAAAACGATTGTCCAGTGAGAGTTGTGAAGTTATAGGTTTACTTAGTGGATCGCAATACCGTCTTTATGGTGCTCAGAGGGCTCTTAGTGCTCTAGCCTCTTCATGGTCTCATCGACTGAGACGTCAGTGAAGACGAACAGCACTTTGTTAATTAGAAATTATTTATCTCCATGACCACCATGTTGCAAAGTCATGCTTCAACAAACACGTCAACTAAGCAAAGACAATGATGTGAGGTCGAAGCTGGAGAGTTGTCTGATAGTCACATGATCAGGACTTCACCCTACGAGTCACGGGCCACGCTAAGAAGGGGCGGCTAATTTCTGGGGTTGGCGCGAGCCAGCCCATCTACAACTTGACAACTACATGAACAGATTCATCAACACATAACATCAACATCGCCACTGACATACTTAGAAGGCGTTCACACCGTTTTGCAATATCCAGAAACAACACATACCAGTATTGTGAAACAATCACAACACACAATACCTCGATGAGATAGCACAACGAGAGGCGCGGCACGCGGCGCAAATCATACACACAACTTCACACCAACGCCACAAGCAGCAATGGCGCTCGACGAGGTGGATTGGGACAAGCAGGAGGCAGAAGATGATCGAGCTCTCCAGCGGTTACTGGCAAACCAGGAGAATCCCACTGATCAAGGACTCCTTGATCTCAACAGGCCTCTTGACTTAGGGGAGAAGGCTGACGATGCCGAGGATTTCGAAGATATCAGCGATGACGATCTACCGGATGAGGAAGAAGCTACAACTGGAATAGGCACTGATATGCCAGGCCTGACAGATGATGGTGGAACAAACGATACAGACGATCTCTTCGGAGAGCTTCGTGGCTCATCACCTTTTGATGAAGGCGAAGAACCTAATGGAGTTCACATCCAGCAGCTTGAGGATTCGCAAACAACACAGAGCCTCAGTCTGACTTTGCCTTCTACCCTATCTTCTGTGGAAACGTCTACCGACTTCCGCAGTATCAACTTCGACTTGGAAACAAAGCCATCCGGAGAAGCAAATCAAGATTTGTCTATACCTGCTCCTGCAGAGACCGAAGAAGAACTGGTGAAACAGGCATGGCCAACATTTGAGACAGGTGTTACAATCAACTGGAACGAGCTCTTGCCACCAAAGAAGGCGCACTACATCCCCAAACAAGCTCTCAAGACACCAAAGCCAGTTAATCCGACCAAGGTCAGCTTGGATCTTGCGCCAGATCAGGAGAAAGGCTTTCGCACCGCCGGCCCAGCTCAGCACAATAAGATCCAGAGGATACAAGAGGCGACAGCTAAAGGGATTGTGCCAATAATTGAAGATTCGTCAGACGAGGAAACTGTAGAAGAGGATTTTGATTGGGACCAACCGGCGCCAAACGAAGAGATTGGAGGCATAAGCTGGGCGGACTTGCAGGTCATTTGCGATGATTGGGAGTCCAGAATTGAGGCCATATCTCCAGAGATTGAGCAACGCGAGGCTCCTGAGGTGACTTATGACGATGCCGACGATGAGTGGTTCAGGGATATGGAGCTACACCCAGCCAAAAGACAAAAGACCACCCACCCAGAGGAAATCGATATCTTGAATGCTCAATCATTTCCAGTACCATCGTTCGATGACTTCGAGCGTATCACAGCTCGTGTGGCAAAGCGAGTTGTGCTTGATCTGAATGATCCTCACCTGCTCGTCGATGTTCAACAACCAAATCTAGAAGATAGACGTTTGCGCCTTGGTGCCAATTTCAAGCGTGGAGGGAGTGGCAATTTGTCCAAGAGCTTGGCTCAACGGTTCAACATATCAAACGATGAGGCTTATGATGCTCTCAAGGAAAACCACCAGAACAAGGTCCGTGCCTTGATTGGAAATATCACAGTTGAACATAGTATGCCGGCTCTTAAATTACAATGGCCATACTACAGAGTAAAGCTATACACCAGAGAGGCTCGCTCATATCATAGGCCTTCGTTGAAATTTGGCAAGTTCATAAACCACGTTATATACTTCTCAAAGCCGGCACAGCGGAAGCGGAAGCATATGAAGGGTCTCAGCACTCAAGACATCTTCAAGGAAGCGAAAGATCTCTCCCTTGCAGATAACTCCAATGCAATGCTCCTCGAGTATTCAGAGGAATATCCAACTGTTTTATCGAACTTTGGCATGGGCAACCGAATCATCAATTACTACCGACGTAAAGATGCGGATGATGCATCACGGCCTAAGAACGAAATTGGCGAGACGAGCGTTCTTATGCCTGAAGATAGGTCGCCTTTTGCACAATTTGGTACTGTTGACCCAGGAGAGACTGTGCCGACGCTTCATAACTCGATGTTTCGCGCTCCAGTCTTCAAGCAGGAGGCCAAGCAGACTGATTTCTTAGTCATCCGAAACACAACGGGAATCAATGGTACATCGTGGCATATCCGAAACATCGACCATGTATACGTCGTCGGACAACAGCTTCCTTCGATGGAGATTCCTGGTCCACAATCCAGAAAGGTCACCAATGCCTCAAAGAATCGTATGAAGATGATTGCCTTCAGAAAGCTGCGTCATAGCCCCACAAGCACTGTCCGAATCGACGAGATCACTGCTCACATTGCTGAATCAAGCGATATGCAGAATAGGCAGAAGTTGAAGGAGTTCATCAAGTATTACAAGGATGAGAAGGTTTGGCGAGTAAAGCCTGGCGATATTATCCCGGATGAAGCAACTATTCGTGCATGGGTGAAACCAGAGGATATTTGTGTCATTGATGCCATGCAAGTGGGTTTAAGACACCTGGAGGATGCTGGTTACGGAAGAGAGAACGAAGAAGATGGCTCAGATGACGAGCAAGAAGGCGATAGTTTGGAGCAACAGCTTGCACCATGGAAGACTAGCAAGAACTTCCTGGACGCCGCAGCTGGCAAAGCTATGTTACAATTGCATGGCGAGGGCGATCCATCTGGTTGCGGATTGGCTTTCAGTTTCATCAAGACATCTATGAAGGGTGGCTACTTAGATACCATTCAAGGCCCGCAAGCGACTTCGGAAGATGCCATTGCTCGTGAGCGCAAAGCAAATGGGGGCCATAAGTACAATGTCGACAAGCAAAACGAGATCTATGCCAGAGCGATCAAGGATATCTGGGAGAAACAGAAAGCTAATCTTTCAGACACTAACGAGCATGCTGGCGATGAAATGGAGCTCGACCATCCTCTCGAGACGGAGCAGCCATATGGTGTCCATGCTACGCCGTACTCTGCAGCTACGCCAGCCGGCTTCGACGATTCTGTCAGTCAGATCAGCAGATACAGCACGAGTAGTCGACAGGCGGGCAAGGCTCATCGCATAGTTCGCATCATCACTAATAAATGGGGTCAGAAGGAAGAAGTTGCAGAGATCGTAACGGATCAGCGAGTTTGGAGGGAATACATGAGGCGCCGCCATGCTCTGGATGCTGATGGGCTTAACGTCTACGAAGTCAAGCCTACTGGTGATCCAGAGTACGACAGGAAGGAAGCTCAACGGTATGTTTTAATCCGTGACTTGTTGGCCTTACTTGTACTAATCATATCTCCAGTGTCCGCAAAGAACTCGCCCGTCTCGAGCGCAACAAGGAGCGTCGCCACGCTCGCGAAAAGCAAAAAGGCATCTTCAAAGCTGCGGAGGGTACAGCTGACGCCGCCTCACCTAGTTCTACGCCTGCTGCAGATGCTACGCCAAAGGGCACGACGAGGAAATGTGCGAATTGTGGACAATCGGGACATATCAAGACGAATAAGAAGTTGTGTCCGTTGCTGAATGGGACGATGAAGTCGGGGGATGCGGGCACGGATCATGGATTTGGCGCTGTGGCGACGCCCAGCTTTGGGTCTACATAAGACGCAACGAGAGTAATGGGTGCAATAGTGATCAAATGATACGTTGCGGGTTCGATTTTGCATTTTCTGGCGTTTGATACCGGTGGGCATTATGCATAGGCGGGACAAAATGGATGGGTTCCATGATGGGACACAGCATGCACACAGAGTGGCTACAGAATGGCTCAGTTCCAGGAAGCACTGGAGAAGTGGGTGGGGGTGCATATACATCTTCGATTGGGAGGTGCACAGCTTTCGGGGAGTCGTGTGGCTTGCGGCATGCTGCGACACCGAGCGATGGCCAGAGATAAATAAATTATGATGACCAAAAACAAGACTTCAGGCTATGAAATATGATGATAAGCGAGTGTTTGTGAGATTATCATGGCTGCATGATTGTTAGCACCAATTTACTTTCCTGACCTGGCGACTGGTAGTAAGGTCCCTCGACTCCTCATTTCCGACCATGGCCTCTTATAGCTTCACCTCGTCTTCAATTAATAGAAACTCCCAAAATCAGGGACGTCGTTTTCGTCATCTGTCAAATCTATAAAACCACCCCCACCCCCTCCTCTTCTTCGTTTTTTCATTGACGCGGCAGCAAGTAGATGGATGGACGTATAACCACTATAACCAAGTCTGATTTGGGATTTGGCATTTCTCTCAATTCAAAGACTGCCAGCCTGCTGTGCTGTGCCGCAGAGGAATAGCGAAGTGTCCAAACAAATATGCCACCTCTCCTCTCCTCTTGCCATTGTTGGCGCCATCATCGGCGCTTTTCCCACCATTGCTCTCTCTGTTGCCATCACCACGGTTCTTCGCGCTGGTGTCTTCCTGGACTTTGGGAAATCGAAAACGGGGAAGGTATGAGCATAGACCGTGTCTTCTGGGGCATAGTTTCTTTTTTTACTTTAGTTTTTCTCAATATCCGATCTCCTCTCGTTTCTTTATACCCCCAGCGTCAGCTAATCTAATCAAGAGGAGTGTGAAGCTGAGGACGTGGAAATATAATAATGCAAAACAGGTATGCCGAAGTCGAGGGATCCAGATCCTCACAGCACCACTCTAGTCAAGATCGTAGTTATAACAAGGTGTCTGGTGTGATACCTATGTATATAATATTCTGATATCTTGCCGTCGTCGCTGAATTTGTGCTCTGGTAATTGATCTCTGACTTCGTGACTATTCAGACGATAAGGGGGGGGGGATTGAATCCAATCTATTTACTCCACATACTTGGTGATGACGAAGACCAAGCACGCATCTTGAATGCGAATGAAATGCGCGAGAATCCGAGTACGCATCTCTATCAGTCACAAGGGCGGAAAATGCGCACTCGAGGTCCGGCTCCGAAACGGAGGTCCAGCCACGAAACAGCGCGTTCGCAGAAAATCAAAAGTGTGAAGAAACTCAGCAAGCCTAAGCCCATTTGTATCCTATATATCTATGCTTTGCACATTTTTGCCACTTCTCCCTCTTTCCACTTCTCCATCATCCCCACCCCTCAGCTTTCGTCCCCGTATGCACAACCCCGCACACATAATTAGCCATCTCCTGCATCCATCCGCATATAAACAACAAGAACGAAAAGAAAAAAAAAGGGCAGAAAAACGCATCGATTGCATCGCATTATACAGGCAGGCTGACTTTAATGGTATTAAAAAAAGAGGATCGAGAGATGTAGAGAATTCGCTAGCAATCAATCGGATTTGGTATCATAAAAGGCCGAGGCCAACAAGATGAGAAGCGATCGGCGGTGGAAATAAACGAGATTGCGGTTCGAGTGCGGATATTGAAAGCGCGTATTTTGGTTGATGAAAGGCTGTACATGGTTTGTTTTCGAAGGGACTAGGAATCTGATCGTCTGGGTGTCTCGAGATAATGAAGCATTTGTAGTGCTTGGAAGAAAAGATTTTTCGATGTTGGAAAGCCATCAGTAGTAGTGGCGTTCTGGAGACCAAAGGCGCCGCTCAGCGACACAAAATTATGAAGGTTGAAATTTAACGGCGAGCAGGGCTATGACTTGGCCTTCCTGCACCATCATCCATATTGCCCGTCAACTCTGCAACTCTGGCCTTAATTCTGGCGACGCGACTTTCGATGGCTGCGAAATTATTAGCATATTTTGCTAAGATTCAAACATCAAGCAACTTACTCTCTTCTCCACTAGTCTCTCCATCGCCATCCGTGGCCGCACTCTTCTGGTCCTCACTTTGCCTCGCCGCTGCTCTGTCTGCTGCATTCTTCCTAATCTGCGCCCAACGATCTTGGGCTGGCGTAACCGTCTTTGTTGAGTCAGCCTCTACAACAATAAAGGCATTTGGCGCCGCTGGTGCAATTGGCGCCGCTAGTGAAACTGGTGCAACTGGTGCTCTCCAAACAACTGGCGGCGGAACGGCATCATAGCTCGGTCTTGAAGATGGAGTTGGCGAATCATCTGGCACAAATGCTGGAACGTCCTCTAGCGGTCCTTGATCAAAGCTAGAGAAGGCTTGACGGGCCTCGTGTGCATCGGCCGTATCGACACGAGACAAACTCTCCTGAACTGAGGGGTTATAAGAGCGTTCGTAAGCATGTTGGGCTTCTGGCTCAGGTGTCCTTGTCGGCGTCCTATCCTCGCTTTCGGCAATGCTTGCTGGTGCCGTAGTGGACGAGGCGGCCGACTTCTCTAGCGAAGTTACCTCAGGGCTGCTCTTCTTGCGGAATCCGGAGAAGCGGCGTCCAAGTGTGGCACCACCTGGTTGTAGCTGGCCTTGAATAGGCTTTTGAATATCCTTGAGGGCCGGTGCTGGAGCGGCAGCCTCAGGCGCTTTCTGGAAGGAATCACGGTTCTTGTTGCGGCCAAACATCTTCTTGAAACCGCCACCACCCGCAGCCTTCTTCTTCAGCTTGTTCTGGTGTTCTGGGGACTCAGCAGAGGCTCTGGCTGACGCTGTATTAGAGGATGGATCTTCTTCACTCAAGAATTGGGCAAGGCTTTGCCCTTGTGTTTTCTTTGGTGGTGTGATCAGGTGGCTTTGTGATTCCGCCTTCTTCTTGATTGGTGTGGTGGCACCGCCTACCGCCTGACGCTCGACAGGATGGGGATCCTTCGGTGAGCCAGCTTCGGCAGCCTTCTCTGAGAGTATATTTCCAGGCTCTTTGTACTTCTCCGCATGAGTAGGAGGAAGTGGTGCAGGTGTAATGGCTGCCGTTGACATAATACTTTCAACAGCTTTGCTGAGCTCGGCCTCGGAACGTTTGCTAGGAGGAGGAACGCTTGGGAGATCACACTCGGATGTGGTATTGCGTGGAGGTGAGGCATCAGAGTCCAGATGGCCATTTCCGTTACTCTGTCCGTTTGCATACGTTCCCTTTCCAGTATTATTGTTCGCCAGATATGCCTCCCTGATAGCCTCCTTGTCGTATTTGCTCGCCCATTTCATAGCAGGACTCAGCTCACTAATGACGGCAGGCTGAAGACTGAGAACACTATTGGTCTTCTTCGCTGCATCTGTGTCGTCGCGTCCTCGACGTGTATGAGCTTCTTGCTGTGCATCTTGTTCACGCTTCTTTTGCTGGAGCTGGGCAGCAGCTGCCTGAATACGAGCGTGCTGATCTGGTCCAATGCTGGTCTTGCTGACTCCACTCTGAGACGTGCTATAGGATGGCCGCAAGCTACTGTTCTTGTCGTCGGGCTTTCCAATGTTCGACTTAGATCGAGACATCCCTTTGCCACGCTTTGTCCAGCCAAAGCGGCTCTTCTTCTCCGCAACATAAGCACCTGCGGCTGGCTCAGGAGCAGCGCCCTTGACAATCTCTTCGATTACGAGCCATTTTCCATGACGAACGACTGTCTCAACCAGAGCACAGCGCCCAAATGCTGCCTTGCGGTCTGCTGGTTCTTCTCCCGCCAAACTGCTAATCCAGACCCACCAAAATGATTCATCCAGGTCGAATTTGGAAATACTAGCAAGCTCTCCAGGCTCCACAGTTCGATCCGATTCCAGCCGTGGTCGATGTGATTGTGAGCTGCGTCCTCGAGAAGTTTCGATTGGTGGCAGAATCTTGTCTGGAGGGAGGAGTCCGAGTAATGGAGTGGGGCTGTTTGGTTTCTCATCCACAAACCCAGAAGATAGGAAGTCGGCCCATGAAGGCGTCGTTGGCCGTCCCATATTCAATGTTTCGGAATGAGGAGTCGATCGGAGACTTTGAGAATTGTCTCTCTTTTTCATGCCAAAACTTCCAATGTTTTCATCCTCCTCTGCCTCATCAAACGCACCTGAGAAGCCAATGTCCTCAAATCTGGACCATGAGGCATCCTTGAGTCCAGTAGAATTGGTTGAGCTCGAAATTTGAGTCTGGTTTGACGAAGAAATAGATCTGAGGACTCTCTTACACTCGTCTGTGAGCGCTTTGACCGGATCCTCATAATTTGAAAAGTCTTGCAGGGCACGATCTTCATCTCTGTATTGGAAATTGTTGGCTCGGCGTAATAAGGCAAACGGTGTAGGCGATACGGAATCGACGATCATTACAACCTTTGGCGTACTATAGAGCATGAGAGTTGGCGTCATTGGCGGATATTCCGTCTCCTGGACTAGTTTTTGTAAAGAAATAGGTAGTGTAGATATGCCGTTCAGGCCTTTCACAGACTCTGGCGTCAACGACCTGAGATACGCGAAGAAGAGATGGCTTGTTGCATCCGCAGCACTATATTGCAGTTAGAAGATAGCCATCGAAGAGGGAACAGACTATACGCACGCTGTCCAACTCTTATAACCTCCATCGAAACCCTTACCAGAGTCTGCATGTTCGAACGCCCACCAGCCTGCCAACCTTGACAATTTCCTGCCTCCCAACCCATTTGATTTTCCATGTGCTGCGATGGCCGCCAAAAGATCAAAGAAATCGAATATAATCTTTGTTCGTGCATCCGAATCAACACTGAGAGGAATGAAAGTTGTAAATGAGTCTCTAGCCATGTTGGAATCTGAGAAGTCACATTAGCGTTAGCGTACTGCAGACTTGTTGCGCCTTCCGTTTCTACCATACCATGCTCTCCAGTTCTGAATAGCTCGTATGCATCCCATGTAACTACACCACCAGCCAGTCTGCTCCAACACCATTTTACAACGCTGCAAAGCACCTATTTTCCGTCAATTCATGTCCCTCCTTGGTTCGTTTGCGGGTATTGTACCATTGGCTCTGTCAAGCGCAATTCTTGGAGAAGATATTCGCCATGCAGCCTCTGTTTGGCATCAAAGAAATTCCGTATGAACGTCCGCGCTGCACTTGGATCGGATGTTGGTCGAAAAGGAAGCAGAAAGAAGGGCACATCAAGAGCTGCGACGCACGCACGGAGTCAGTACCTGGATATTGTGAGGCACCACATGGACACTTCATACCTCTCGACTTCAGTTCTGACGTGCATCCCTTCAAAAGTTCCTGGATCTCCTCCGGCTCCACAGTCGTGCGCGTCCAGGCATCTGTCCATTGGGGCTTTGGTGGTGGTAGCGCAGATGCTGGTTGCTGGCCCTTCTTCGACTTGGTCAGTGCCGTCGCGCCATCCTTTCCCTTCAGCCTCGAGAAGAAGCCCGCCATTTCTAAGTCTGTTCGTTGCTATTTTGTAAGGATTTTGTGGATAAAATGAGAAAATCGCATAGTCGATCTGCCCTGCTTTGATTGATTCCTATGGGCTGAGACAATTCTGACGGGTTGTGGGCTGTGGTGAGTTGGCAACGAGTGATATCAGGGTATGATAATAACCACTTAGAAGATCTAATATAGGGTGCACAGTTGCTGTTGCACTGTTGCGACTGCCGAGCTTCGTTGCTGGATAATGGATGACAATGTCAGGGATGAAAGAGAGGGACAAGACGAGATGGAGGAGGAGGAGGACGAGGAGGAGGAGGACGACGACGACGACGATGAGGACGAGGACGAGGTATCGATTGTCGAAGATTATCTTGGACGAAACCAGGTCCCAAAAATCAGTGAACAGAGGATTCAGGGGTCCGATATAAGCTCGGTTTCTGAAGGCTGATACTGTCGCCAGCTTGAAATTACATTTCGCTCTTCTAGGCAGGCGGTGAGCGTTGTGATGCTGTGCAAGGGACACCAAGTGGGCGGCAAAATGGTGACAACGAGCTAAGAGCAGGTGCTAGCAGGGGACCGTCATGATTTTGACGTCTAGAGGCCTAATGAGGTTAGTGAGGTTAGGTAGGGTCGTAAGGGGTAGATCACTCTAAGAGTCTCGCGTAATTGAAGGCACCTATATTATATTATATTCTATTATATTCTATTATATTAGAGTCTATTCTATATCTACATAAGGGAAAAAGACGATAATTCTAACCTTTTCTTTTACCATCTCAGCGGATCTTAAAAAGACACAGAGGGTTTTTTAGTTGGTTTTTTTTGTTTTTGTTCTTGTTTTGTTTTTTGTTGTTGTTTTTTACGTGTTCGCTTCTGCAGGTATGTATGCGTTCACGCATGAGCGACGTGTGCTTTCGTGTAGCACTCTGTATGGCCAAGTTTCTTGCTTTTCCTACTTGCTTCCTGGAAGATAATATTGCAGCTCTTCCACCAAAATGCCTTCACTGGTCGACAGAGCTTTGCTGCATTGCTGCGTCAACAAATCCTCCTTCACGGAGCTCTTTCTGGTCTATGCATATCGTGCTGTGCTGATGGTGTGAGATGCACGGTACATACATACATACATACATACATACATACTTCATCAATAATCGTTGGTTTCCACAAACTCTATCACCTCTGAGAGGTGGTTCGGTGGAAAACCAACGATTACTCCATACGAAACGGCTCATCCAAGGCCCTGAATATCTCTCTCAGCACCTCTTCATCCGTTCTCTCATACAACATATTTTGTTGAAGCACCATCTTTTCGAGTGAAGTTCGTTGCTTTTCTTTTTATCTCAGACGTCATACGTGACGTGACGTCCCTTGCGCACGTGCTTTAAGGGCTTTTCTCATGCGGGCAGCCATCTGTGCGTTCCTGCGAGGCAGCTGTGAGTTTCCGATGTACTATATCTACTAATAGAGCGCCTGTTTTATAGTCTTCCATGCTGGAAAAGAGTCTACTTACAGTTGTGCTGATGGGGAGATGCAGATGATATCGATCACATGCGCAAGGTCGTTAATTACTGCAAGCGTCATATGGCACGGGAGCAGCATGTTATGAAAGATACGAGCAGTAGAAGCTACAAGAGCTTGAAGAATTGGGGTCACGATACTTTGAAGGCTGAGAGCTAGATATCTGGCTATAGACTATAGAAAGAATATAAGACTTCGAAAATAAAACATAAGAATAAAATCTGGAGGGACCATTTCATTGTCGAGAAAGGATATATGAGGCCGAAATTCAAAGTTTTTATATACAGACTTATTGCGAATTTAAGCTCTAGATCATGATTCATGAACTCGTTGTTTTATTACTAAGTAGCATGAATGAAGGAGCAGGAACCCTCTATTCTTCCTTAACAATCACCTGGAAAATAATCGTTGGTTTTCCACCCAACCACCTCTCGGAGGTGGTTGGTCCAAGCAAGATGCATCAACTAAGCAAGATGCATCACGCCGGAAGATGCCGTTTGTACTGTAAATCCCATAGTAATACTATCAATGAACATGAATATCTACAACTCCCAAGTAAATAGAGCTGGATCAATAAGATCCTCTTCTTCTTCTGCTTCCTCTGATGTGCTATCAAATGCAATAAAGCCATCTGATTGGTCGTGATCCTCCATTTCCTCGTCCAATTGAGCCCCTTTTCTCCTCTCTTCCTCAATTTTGCGCTCAACATCTGGGTCTGGAATTGGTGTGAGAAGCTCAATAGGAATATGATCCCCTCTTTTCTGAAGCTGTAGTATAGTCTTCTTTCTGTCTCTCTCAGCCCGTCTTGCATCAATTCCCTTTCGCTCTTGCATCCGTCTCTCTGTGTTCTGTAATTTTTTAAATGCCCGTGCCTCCTTTTCTGCACTCTTTTTCTGTTCTTTAGATTTTTTCTCAGCAATTGCTCTATGGGCTTTAGCAACTGAATAGCTACCCCCTTTTTGAAGGGATTTGCGGCTCCTAATCCTACGCTTCTTTTGGTCAGAGACCTGCGTAGTGATCTGTTTTAATTCAGAGAGAAGTAGAGTACTCTCTGTCAATTGGGCCTGCACCTCTGAATAGCTTTTCTCCCAATTATAGGCAGATGGAGAGCTCAAAATGTCTTTAAACCGTAGATGCTAATTAGTGAGCTCATAGCTAACTTGTGTATGTGGTGGTGGGGTAATTAGCCGTGGTTCTGCATACACGGCCATCTTCTTCTCAATGGTAGAGAAGCTTGGTGGCCACATCCCTGAATCTCTGAAAGCCTTTATAACTGTTCCTTTCTTAAAGGTCTGCTCACGTACTTTAGTTAAGTCTCTAAGGAAAGAGCTAACAGTATAATCAATATCCATATCTCTCATAGCCTTTTGTACTGCTCTGTTATGCCAATGTTTATACACAGCAAAGACAGAGACATCTAAAGGCTGGAGTATATGTGTGAGATGAGATGGAAATTGATAGGGGTGTATATGATTTGCGTGCGTAAGCAACGCAAATTCAGGGGTTGTATGAGAGATATGAGAATCCATTAAAAGTAGTTTTAGAGGAGTCGTCTCATTTGAATGAGTATGCTTAATGAAATGTTTTAAATATTCAAGAGCAAGCTCTGAATTTGTATAGCCAGAATCACTAACAGTAATCCTTTCTTCTCCTTTAAGGTTCTTATGATACCAATTCTCCATATGGAGCTTCCCTTAGATTATAAGAAATGGTGGAATGGAGAGGCCGGCAGCAGAGATTGTCTTAAGTATGGTTAAAGACTGTCGGTTTTCAGGTGCTTCAATATACATCTACTATAATTAACTAGAGAGACTATGGAGAGAGTATTCTATAGACATACCTCTCTAATATGAGAAGGAACAAGCACCTCTTGTCCTGGTGCTACACTGACCCGGAACCCTACTTCATCAAAGTTGTAGATATCCTCCCTTTTTACCCCTATTTAGTCGCAATAGTCTTTGTATTCCTGAAACCAAGACCTAACATCATCTAGATTGTGTGCTAACACCCGTACTCGGTCGATTGGTCGAGTTTTAATAGCATGGAAGTAGTGAGTTTGCGTCTTGATCCAATTTGAGAACCAGCTCTTTGATGGAGCTAGTTTTAGTGGAATCTCCGCCCTTTTGAGTTCACCTATGGCCTCAAAGACCATCGCCTTTGTAGCCCCATACCCTGCCTCATATGATCTTCGAATATATCGTCGAATTGACTCATTTTGAGCATCTGACAGGACCTTATTGTGGCCTCCATGCTTTGCTTTTGAGATTTGGGCCGGAGCCTGGGACTGTCGACGTATGCGTGAGCGTAGGGTCGGTCCATGAATTTTGAATATTCGGGTCACTGTAGCTATTGATTCGTCTGGATTTTGCGCATGGAATTCAAGAGCGTCTTGTATACGCTTCTCCACATTATCATCGAGTTTTGGAGGCATTGTGGTTGTCCATACATTGATTTACAAATGCATAGTCATCGATTGCGGTACTATAGATTTACAGTACAAACGGCATCTTCCGGCGTGATGCATCTTGCTTGGTTGATGCATCTTGCTTGGACCAACTGTACCCGAGTACAGTTTGTCGAAACCAACGATTAGTCTTTGCAAAGTCGTCGTTACGAGTCACAATTCTTCTATCGGCACTCTCAGCCTTTCTCTCAGCCTTGCCGAGATCCTATCGGAAACCATTGGCCGACCGCCGCGGAAGCATCAATTAATTTACCCTTGTCCAAAAACCATCAAAAGCACTTGCATCATTTGACTCACCAAGGTTGCATTTCTCCTCCTGCATAGAATGCGCAGGGTCGTGCGGCGATAATCATATCAAGCAGTTCCTTCAGCTGTTTGATTGAGTATAGAACTGCTGCGAGCCATGTCACGGCGCAATGAAAGTATCGACGGGGTGGAGGGCAAGTTCGCCACGCTTGGAGAGGAGGAGAAACACACAATATTCCACGACGAAGAGCCGTATCTAGGACCGCCTCTGGTGCCAGTGCCTGGGCTTGATGAGAATGGGGAGGTTGAGATCACAACGGGGCAGAAGATGCTGTCGGCGGTCTCAGGGAGTTTGTTCACGTCTTTGATAGGTACTTGCTTCTCCAACCCCGTGGATGGTAGCGCGATAGCTAACATCGACTTCTAGTAACGCCTCTCGATGTCGTTCGGGTTCGCCTTCAGTCTCAACCAAGGCCAGTGATTCCCTCGGTGATTGCGAGTCTGCCAAAATCCGAGATCCCTGGAGCTTGGACGTCGGTGTCGCCGCCAAATCTCGGGGTAACGGCATGCTGTCGGGAAGTCTTCTTCGTGGGGAACAACGCCAACTACTGCGTGGCCGGACCTGATATTGGCACAATGAGAAGCGCAAGTGGGATAACTACGATCGATTGTCTGGTGGAGGAGACACAGAGGCGGACATTCAACTCGACTCTAGATGCGTTCCGCAAAATCGCACGAAACGAAGGCGTTACTACACTGTGGAGAGGATTATCGCCTACATTGGTCATGACAGTGCCCGCCAATATCATCTACTTTACAGGATATGACTGGCTCAGATTCAACAAGGCGAGTCCTATCAACAAAATCGTTCACGATAACTATGCGCCACTGGTCGCCGGGGCGTTTGCTCGAATAGTGGCTGCTTTCGTGGTTAGTCCTATCGAGATGTTCAGGACGCGGATGCAAGCAAGCCATGGCGACAGCAAGACGGGACACTTTGCCAAAACGTTGAACGGAATCCGAGAAATGACGAAGACCTCGGGGTACTCATCGCTTTGGAGAGGCCTGACACTCACCCTGTGGCGCGATGTGCCATTCTCAGGTATATATTGGTGGGGCTATGAGACCGTCAGAGGACAGTTGACGGATGCACGGGAACGGTCGCGGGGCCGCGAGTTGGAGAGAGGGGACTCTAAAAGCCGGGCACGCAGCAGATCACAGAGCAGGGAGAATCATACTGCAACTTTCACGGATAGTTTCACCGCTGGTGCTCTGTCAGGCGCAGTGGCCTCGCTTCTGACCATGCCATTTGACGTTGGAAAGACTCGCCAGCAAGTCTTCAAGGATAGATCTGGAGGAACTTCGAAGCGCCTGGCTCCAGAGCAGCTCTCCATGCCGAAGTTCTTGCTGCACATCTTCAAAGAAGAAGGCATTTCAGGTCTCTGGCGAGGCTGGGTGGCACGCACACTGAAGGTTGCGCCGGCATGCGCCATCATGATCAGTTGCTACGAAGTTGGGAAGCGGATGTCTCGATCGCTCAACGAGAAGGCCAACAAAAAGCGAGCTAGTGAAATATAAAAGGTGCTCGGGGTCTATATGGGTATATATGTGGAAAACCAGGCGTTCGTAGATGGAATTTTGGGCATCACTGTGCGGATCTTGGGTGTCCCGCAGGTTGGGCGTCTATCTATGATTGCTTTAGGACATGCATAGCAAGCGGGCGTTCTAGATTTTTTTGTAGACTATTTATATGTAATGTAGAATACCACAGCGTTCGCAACTCCAAAAATGAAGAATAATACACAATATACGTAGCATTCTCAGGTCTTGGAAATTGGAAATTTAGGGAATTGCATGAGGCTGCTTCAGGGGCTGATGCCTAATTATTGTCGCGTGATAACGTGAGTTGACACACCAAAAGTCGCGTTCACCACTTCCAGTTAGGAACGCAACGCGATGTGATACTCCGCTGAAGACTGGAAAGGATATAAGCACGAACAACGCCCCAATTGATCGGATTTAAACCTTCAAAGTGTCTCTCTTCATACTTCTCAGACGACCGATCATCATGTCTCTCAAGAGAAAAGCAGCAGAAGCTGCGACGGCCGACGCGAAGAAGGTTAAAGCCAACGGCAGCATCACATCCTTCTTCGGCCCACCCAAGATTGTCTCCAAGACCATTTCCACAACCACCAAGACGACCACCGACACGAGCACCGGCAAGACAATTGAGACCACCGTCGCAACGGTCCTTGAGGAGGCGGAATTCCCAAAGCCGAAATTCGATAAGAAGAAATGGGCGGACAAGCTCACGACGGAGCAGAAGGAGCTCTTGGGACTGGAGATCGAGACGCTGGATGAGAGCTGGTTTGCCGTGTTGAAGGAGGAGTTGGTTAGCAAGGAGTTTTTGGACCTGAAGAGGTTCTTGAGGCAGGAGCACGATGGGAAGAAGAAGATCTTCCCGCCGGCTGAGGACGTGTATTCTTGGCATGTTCCCATCGCGTCCCGTTATATCACTCCATCCATTCTGGCATCTGCATCTGCAAAGTTCAACTGCAATGGCTCAACGGCTGATTGTTATGAACAGGTCTCGCCATACTCCTCTCAATACAGTTAAAGCAGTAATCATCGGCCAAGATCCATACCACAATCACAACCAAGCGCACGGGCTGTGCTTCTCTGTCCGCCCACCTACTCCAGCTCCACCTTCACTGAAGAACATGTACGCTGCTCTAAGTAAAGACTACCCCTCCTTCAAGCCGCCCCCTAACAACGGCGGCCTCCTCACCCCCTGGGCCGACCGCGGCGTCCTCCTGCTAAACGCCTGTCTCACCGTCCGCGCCCACGAGGCCAACAGCCACGGCGGGAAGGGGTGGGAGAAGTTCACGCAGAAGGTCATAGACGTCGTCGCGCAGAAGGCCGGGAAGGGGGGCAAGGGGATCGTGTTCCTGGCCTGGGGTGGATATGCGGCGAAGAGAGTGGCCAAGGTGGATACGAAGAAGCACTGTGTGCTCATGGGCCAGCATCCGAGTCCGTTGAGTGCGCATAGGCCGCCGGGGTTCGCTAACTGTGGGCATTTTAAGAAGACGAATGAGTGGTTGAGGCAGAAGTATGGGGAGGAGGCGGAGATTGATTGGTGCTTGGACGTTGATCCTGAGGTTGCTGGTGTTTAAGCTGTTTGTGCTGGGATGATATGCTGCTGGAGCGATTGTTTGATGGTGTTTGAGGTGCCGGGATGTGGTATTTTCTTCTATTTTCGGTGATGGATAGTTCAGCGTGGGAATAGTGTTCATGGAATGAGGTTTTCTTCCAAGAAGGCAGGCCGGATTCTAGGATGGATCTCGAGCCTAGCCGGACCGAATTCGAACTTTGTGAGAGCACAAAGATCGTAGTATTTATTCAAGTTGTGGAACTTGTTCTCTGGCATCAAAATACTAGGTTTATTTGCAATAACCGTATGATGGAGGTGTCACAAACCAGGACATTCACGCATGAAGTTTGTAAAGTGATGGCTGTCGATTTCTGGATTCCGTGGATAGCTGCCTTATATAGTGTTCAGAGATGCACGATAACTATTCATAGGAGTCCTGTTGTCTCTACTATGATTAATCGACGCAACTACTAGGCCGAGTCTCAAGTCGTTGTGTACCGCTTCACAAAGACAAAGTCATGGACCATGACTGCAGCATCACACAACGAAGTCAACTGCACAACCGTCCATGTCTTAGACTCAAAACACTCCACAACGCACATCAAACGATACCACAAACGGCAACAGACCGGGCACACCTGTGAGCTCATCCTCTAACCTCAACATTATTGACCTTCAATGCCGACCTTTCATGTCTTCCTCAACAACAAGCTGAGGATCCTCATCCTCACACACCCCGCCGATCATACACATCTTCCGCCTCTCATCTCTCTCCCAGCCAAACGGAACTCTTCCTTCTCGTCCGAAAGAGCCGCGCTCTAGCCCACACACTCCTCCCCCTCCCACCCTTCTCATCTTCAAACCAGCGCCCTCTCCACCGCGTCAAAGATCCCCGTCGACCCGCCGGCGCGCCTCTTCACGCCCATCCTGCGCCCTGCTCAGAGGTCTGCTGCAAGAAGGACTCTGGTCGTTCGAGAGGTCGCGCCTCGAGACAGGCGGCGCGTTTCTACACCCGCGACCCGCTTGGTGTTGACGGGTTGCGAGTCGTCGTCGGCATTTTGCGTCGCTTGCCGAATGCCTGTAACCGCGACATCCACCAGGGTGTCCGGCGCGCTGATTGGCCAGTGCGGCGCCTCGAGAGACTGAGGTTCGTCGCGGGAATTTATAGAATGCGACGACGACCTTTGTTGCGATAGCTGTGTTTGAAAGAGAGTTTGTGTCATGGTCTTGAAAGACAGGCCTGGGTGGAATGGAGGCCATGGGCACAAAGAGAGCGAGGCAATGGATATTTAAGAGTCCAGATTCTCCCGTGAGTAGGTTTTCTTCAGCAGTCTCGTTCCATATACAATCTTCATTACCAGTCTATGATTTCTTTCTTTGATGATTTTTCCTTAAAACTATTCCTTCTGTGATCTATCTTCTACATGAACCGCATATCATAACGATACATATCACGGTCGCTTTGCTTTGACAGCACACCCTCTCTTCCATCGATAGATTCGATATCCCATCTGGCCACCTTCCAGACAACGATCCTTACATCACGAAATTCCGACACGCTGCAGTCTTCACTCTTTCTCAGACGCACGGCGAACCACAGCTTTCCAAAAGCACTCCGAATAAACACAAATTTTGCAAATCGTTCTTTAGCAAAACCAACCATTATGCCTGCACCACAGTACGGCGCCCTCGGCGCGACCTTCACCGTCGTCCGCGCCCTCCAGGGCATCTCCCTCATCGCCATCATCGGCATGACCGCCAGCTTCATCTCCGACATGGTCTCCTCGAACACCGTGCCACCCAATGTCCTGATCGGGACCCTCAGCGTCGTAAGTCCTCCTGCCCCCCCTCCATTTACACCCACATTCTAACAACCCGCAGACCTGCATCGCCGTCCTCTACTGCGCCATCTCCTACATCCTCTTCTGGGACCTCATCCTCCCTTTCCTGATCTCCACGGCCCTCGACTCCGCCCTCCTCATCGCCGTCATCGTTGTCGCCGTCACCATCGGCAAGCCCCTGTCCTACCTGAACTGCCCCGCGCTCGCCAAATCCGGCGGCAGCACCGAGGCCTTCATGTCGTCCGTCGGCGCCAACATGGGCAAGGTCAATTATTTCGAGTGGGCCGGCGCGAACACTACTATTTGCTACGAGATGAAGGCCATCTGGGGCCTGAGCATTGCTCTCTGCATCTTGTTCGCCTTCTCGGGTATCGTGAGTGTGTGTCTGTGGAAGAGGACGAAGGGCGGTCGAGATATTGAGAAGTAGCTCAGGAAGGTGTTTGTTGGTGCTTGGTGGACGATGTGGGTGCTTAAAAGCGGTTAGGTCTGGATAAAAAACGGAAAACATTTAAAAGGTTGGAAATTGTTTGGTTCCGCTATTATAGTGATGGACTCCAGTCGAGTCGGCGGGCTTCTTTCGTGTTTTCTTTCGTTTTTCTTTGGGCCTTCTGGGTAATAGTAATCGGTGTTGGTGTTGCGGTCGTCTGTCAGTTCCTCAATAGACATCTTTATGCCCATCTCTCCCATCGCAGCTGTTCTGTGACCCATTCCTCACCGTGAGCCTCACAACACAACACACCTCCACCGTCAAGCCAGATGCTTCACCTTCTTGACCTCCGGGCCATCCATCTTCACAAGTTTCACCCCATTCAACTCCTCCAAGCCCCCCTTGTCCTTCGCCCACTTCACCGGATCCACGGCCCTCGTCGCCTCATCCACAATCACCGTATTAAACCCCTCCCTCTTCGCATCCTCCGCCGTCGAACCCACGCAATAATCCGCCGCCAGCCCCACCACGAACACATCCGTAATCCCGCTCTCCCTCAGCATCCCCGCCAGCCCGCTGTCGCCCACGCGCGGATTGCTCAGCGGCGGGTAGAACGCCGAGTACATCTCGAGCCTCGGATCCTGGCCCTTCTCCAGCACCTTGTCGACGCGCTTGAGGTCGAGGTTGGGCACGAGCTCGGCGCCCTGGGTGCCCTGCACGCAGTGGTCGGGCCAGAGCCGGCTCTCGTACCGCTCGGCGGGGTTCGAGGGGTTGGTGACCGTCGCGAAGGAGGTGTAGGGCTCGGCGCCAGGGTGGCTGGAGGCGAAGGAGATGTGGTCTCTTGGGTGCCAGTCTTTGGTGGCGATCTTGAGGGCGAAGGGATAGGTGAGGAGGGTGTTGATGGGGGGGATGACGTCGCGGCCTTGGGCGACTGCCAGGGCGCCGTTCTGGTAGGATGTTAGGAGGGGAGGGGATGGACGGAGGGGAATCGGGGATCTTACCGGTGGGCAGAAGTCTTCTTGGACGTCGACGACGATAAGAGCGGGTTTGAAATCTGGTGTGGACATTTTGAAGGGTCGCGAGGTCGGATAGAAAACAGATGCTGTGGAGCAAAGGTGAAGGGATATCTCAGGTATACAGATAAGATACCGAGGTCAGACGTGCAAGAAGTGAGGAGGAATAGTTCGAGAGGATGTTCGGAAAGGCTGCTTCTTTGAGTAATTCTTATTTATTTTAGAGATGAGTATAACGGTGATATGGGATAATGGAGAATCGTCTGAGGCTTTGTGCGTTCGTGGATGGCACGACTTGACGTCAGACTCTGAACCCTTCTGAGCATCTCTCAAGGTGACGTTTTAGGTTAGGAGCGCGGTTGCGTACACAGTGACAGACTCAAACACGAATCCTTTAATTATATAGAGTATCTAAGTCAATAATCAATTAACCGTCATTATTTGCTATTTGCGTTAAAGCAGATGAATACTTATTAATTTACAATAACAGCAAGAAAATACAAATCAGGAATGGTATATCAGTCGGAGTAGCCGCAGAAGCAACCGATACTAGCAAATATCCCACTACTCTAAAATTTCTCAGCCGACTCGGAGCTCCCTATATAAAAAAAAATAAAAATAAAAAAAACCCCAACTATTTTGCTTTACACAGTTACAAAAATAGTATCATATTATCTTGTTGAATTTTATTAGAATTGATCTTCACATCATGAAAGATAAAGACATCTTGACGGGAATTCAGAAAGAATACCTTAATTTTATTGTATTAGTATACTGAAGTAGCTACTTTGATATGCAACAAGCTAACCATGCTATGGATGCTATAGAACGCCATTGTGTGAGTCTCCCGAGTTCTTCTCATATCATGTTCACAGTCACTCTATGCAACTTCCTGAGCAACAATTTCTCCGCCAATGGCAATCTCCTCCTTAACGGCAGCCCTTTCAATACGCTTTTGCTCAACCCAAACACCCAACTCCCTCCAAATTATCTGTTTCTCGGCTGGGGTAGGCGTAGCGGCCAGACCACTGGTGCTTGTGGTTACGAAGACCTTGGCACCATTCGAACTGTCCTCATCCTCCTCGGACTTCAACGCGCCAAGCAATCCCATATTCTCAGTCTCATCCTGCCATCCGTACTTGAACTGTTCTTTCTTGATGCTCTTTCCATGACGAACCCTCCAGATGCTCTCCCAGATGCTTTTTCCGACGATGCAGGCAACTTCCGGTTTGAACGTTTTGATCTTTTCCTCAAGGATGTGCACACTGTCGTCCATCTCCTTCTTGCTCAATTCTGCGCCATTGCGAGTTGGACGAGCAACAATATTCGTGTTGCCAAGACTGAAAAGCTCTGGTAGGGTACCATCCTCTTCAGGCCTCAATCGTCGAGTAGTGAGACCAGAAGAATGCAACAACTTCCAGAAATGGTTGGAGGGATGGGAGTAAGCATGTCCAGTGGTTGCCGTGCGAATTCCGGGATTGAGACCGATAAAAATGCACAGAAGATCTGGTGCGAGGACGTCGGGAAGCTCTGGAAGATGAGCATATGTCGATGGAGGAGCATAGCCTGACGGAGAACGGGCTTTCTTCCTTGGAGACGGAGAAGCTGAGGACGGAACAGTGAGACCGTCTGCTCGCCGTTTGCGTTCTGGTGACTGAATTTGGATTTGAAGTGTTGGTGACTCGAGCGTCGAAGAGGGAGACTCGAGTTTCTGAGTGAGAGTCCGAGGACTTCTGCGAAGGGTCACGACAGGAGCTGATTTGAAAGCGAAATCTGCAAGATTCAAACGACCTTTGAAGCTCGGAAATGAGATCTCGGAAGCTGGGAGATCGACATCCTCGGCCTTGATTCGAAGAATTGCATTTTCAGCCATTACATCGAGTGCTCAACTCTCAAGATGGCAAGGGCCGCAAGGCTGAAGATTGGATCTTGTCAGGTTGTTATAATCTTTTCTTGCAATGAACGGTATTGTCACATACATCTCATAGGTAAGGACGACAATATATAGATGCATAGACACAGATATAAAGCGGACTTCACATCGTCATGGTAATATGCAGTGATGAATCTGAAGAGTCGTATATGGCATTTAGATTTGGTAGCAGAGGTAGAGATGGTAGCCTTGTCAAGAAGGCACCTTCACCGCCTCCATATTAAGAAGCACTGAAACAGAATTCGTGCAAAGAATGAAGTGACCAATTGGATGAGGATCTGCTCCACAAACTCCATAAAATAGGGATAAATTGCATGCTGTTTCAGTTAGCGGTCGCAGTTCTGTCGAACCAGATCTCGCCTTTCTGCCGTGTGCTTAAGCAGGCATTACGGTCGTCGTGCCGCAGGTCGCTCAGCCAGCCAGCCCCGCTGCTCCAAGGAACACGAGCTCCAAGGTCCCGTAAACTTGTACTGTACATGAGACGTACATACGCATATAAACAATATCTATATAATAGAACCACCATCTGTCTCAATTGTAATCGAACATTGACTTTATTCGTGATACCGCCTTATACCCATCGATCGATCGATCGCATTGCCCTCCGACACAATGGAAGCCATCCAAAAGTTCGTCCACAACCTCGTCAGTTCCGACAAAGCTGCCCCTCTTCCACAGCCCACGGCAGACGAACTCCAGCAATTGCGCTCGAAATACGAAGAGTCTGGCCAAGGACAAGTCTTCGCCTTCTACGACTCCCTTGGTAGCCTCGAGAAGGCCGCGTTCTACCAGCAACTCTCCGCATTCGATCCCCATTACATCAACGCGATCACCGATAGAGCTCTCAACCCTCCCAAAGCCGAATCTGCAGATGAGCAATCAGGCCTTGAGCCATTGCCAGAAAGTGCGACAGCGAGTATCCTCGACTCGGCACCTGAGGCTTTACAAGAATGGTATGACGCGGGCCTCGACTTGATTTCGGGTAATCAGGTTGCGGTGCTGTTGCTGGCTGGCGGGCAAGGCACAAGACTGGGAAGCTCTGCGCCGAAAGGCTGTTACGACATCGGCTTGCCATCAAAGAAATCGCTTTTTCAAATCCAAGCAGAGAGGATACGAAAGATCCAGCGATTGGCGGAGAAGAAGGCAGGGGCCAAGATTGGCACGGTCACTGTGCCCTGGTATGTCATGACCAGCGGCCCAACCCGTGGGCCAACAGAGAAATACTTCCAAGAGCACTCTTATTTCGGTCTCAAGGAGGAGAACGTGATTTTTTTCGAGCAGGGCGTCTTGCCTTGCATCGCGAACGACGGAAAGATTCTGTTGGAGGCAAAGGGCAAGGTTGCTGTTGCGCCAGATGGAAATGGCGGCATCTACCAAGCCCTCATCACATCCCACGTCATCGACGACATGCGCTCGCGCGGAATCGAACATATCCATGCATACTGCGTCGACAACTGCCTAGCCAAGGTCGCCGACCCCGTGTTCCTCGGCTTCGCAGCTTCAAAACAGGTAGACATCGCGACAAAGGTGGTGCGCAAGCGCAATGCCACCGAGTCCGTGGGCCTCATCCTTCTGAAGAACGGCAAGCCGGATGTCGTCGAGTATTCCGAAATCGACAAAGAGACGGCGGAGGCAAAGGATCCCAAGCAACCGGACGTGTTGAAGTTCCGCGCCGCGAACATCGTCAACCATTATTACTCCTTCCAGTTCCTCGAGACCATCCCGGAATGGGCGCATAGGCTGCCACATCACATCGCGAGGAAGAAGATCCCGTATGTGGATACAGAGAGCGGAGAGACGGTGAAGCCGGAGAAACCCAACGGCATCAAGCTCGAGCAGTTCATCTTTGACGTCTTCCCGATGCTGGAGCTGAGTCAGTTCGCGTGCATGGAGGTCAAGCGCGAAGATGAGTTTTCGCCGCTGAAGAACGCGAGGGGCGCGGGAGAGGATGATCCGGATACTAGCAAGAGAGATATTATGGCGCAGGGAGAAAGATGGTTGCGCGCTGCTGGGGCTACGGTGGTGACTGAGGCGGAGAATAAGGGAGTGGAGGTTTCTCCGCTCATCAGTTATGGTGGCGAGGGATTGAAGAAGCTGGCTGGTAAGAGTATCATGGCGCCGGCGGTGTTGGAGAAGGAGCTGGGAGTTGAACTGTGAGTGGAAGGGTTGTTGAGGAAAGCGAAAAGGGGAATCTGATGCAGCGATGGGGATAAAGGAAATGGCGTCTCAAATGAGAGTAATGATAGATATATTCTTGGATATCTAAGCCTTGAAGTTTATCCTCGTTACTGTGAGGACTTACAACTCTTATACTGGCTGTTGTTACAGTTTTGCTATTGGGGGTATGATATTGCAACTCGGGCAACCAAGAACTTGACATCTCCAGGCTCAGCATCTCCACCCAAGACGAAATCATGTCCTGTTTGTCTTCCAGGCTCAGTTTTGCATCGCCCGCTGGCTAAAGTCTGGCAGGATTCCTAAGCCACAGGAGAAGCTCAAATGGCAGATTCGGTGGTTCTTATACCAGGGCGCGATGGTCGCTTTCCGGATCTCCCCATCTGATTCTTCTGACAGGAGAGAGGACATGAATACGAGCCCAGGCTCCCCAGGCTTTCTCCACGTCGCCGCTCTGCTCTGTTGATCGCTCCCAAGTGGTTCGACTGCTTTGGATAAAATCTTTATAATCTGACAGCTCTAAGAGGCTGGGGTGAAGAGCAAGAACGGATAAATGAAACATGCGGGCATCTGAGGGGAGACTCCTCCACGTGCAGAGCACGGCCACTGTGATGGGCGATGAGGTCGGCGAGATTTCGCACCGACGATGGTTGCTGTGTCATCTCCACCTCCGGCTAAGAAAATGTAGATTGAGTTAAGCTCTTAGCCTCTTTCTTTGATGTGGAGACTTGACAGCTGTAGCCCCTGTCCTCTACCGCATATTCAGCCTTTGTCTTTTAGAATTTTTAGTATTTTCCGGAGTACGGAGTAAGAGTTAAGAAAGGTTATATGAGTCCCGTGATTTACTGGATTATATGATCGCAATGGTTGGTACAAGTACTCGTATAACCTTAAAAATACAAGCGCCACGTCAAAATGCAATCATGAATCATTCCATGGAATGGGATTTGAGGCGGTGAATCGTGATAAAATGGCGGGTTTTAGTGGTGCCTGGGTAAAGTTGGGGCTGTGCTTGGGGCGAAATCAGAGTTTCCCTTGTGATGTAGCCTTGGCAGATAGCCTTTGTTACGAACAGGGACATTCTTATGACGCCCAAGATTACCCTACTTTTACCAAGTACCATCCCTTCACCAGCTGCTTTCTTCTTTCTTGCCTCGCCTCTTCTTCTTTAATACATATTCTGTCCGCTCCTTTGCATTTTTCTCCCTTCGTTGTGTGAAACCAACATCGAACCGTGATACTGCATACTGGTTGCCTCAATACGACCTCGAAAAGTACATCTACAGAAACCGCATTCCTGGGTCGCACTAAACGCCCTAGACGAATACAACACACCTGACCTCAGAATGAGGCTCTTCGCGGCATTCCTTGCGTCACTGGCTCTCTCATCCACAGTCCGCGCATCACTCCCGCCCACAGAGCTCATCGCAGCAATCGATGGTCGCGATGCGCTCGCACTAGACGTCCGCGAGTCCGTCGCGGGCGCATTCGACACATCTGAAGAGCTATGGAAGCGCAAAGGCGGCGGAAGCAGCGGCGGCCGCGGCGGCGGTAGTGGTAGCAGTTCATCAGGTAGGCCATCATATTCTCCTTCAAGAACGCCTTCTTCATCTAGTTCGAATCGCCGACCTCCTACGAGACCACCGAACATGCCTTCACGCCCGCCGTCGGGATCGTCCGGCTGGGGTTCTGGCAGTTCTGGCATCAAACCTTTTCTTTTGGGGGCCGCAGGAGGAGCCCTCGGCGGGTTTTGGAGGTCTGGTCATTCTAGTGGGGGACACCGTAAGGGCCCTCTGGCGGCTTTTGCAATATCTTGCCCCTTTATCGGTGTATATTGACCTTTTTTTCGCAGGCGGCTCTTCATCAGGAGGCTCATCATCTGGTTCGGGCTCATCATCCGGAGGTTCAAGAGGGTCAGGCTCATCATCTACAGGTGGTCGCACATCCGGTGGCTCAGGAGTCACGCCCAATTACGGACGCGGGTCATACTATGGCGGCGGCACTACAGTTCCATACAACTCCGGATCAAAATCAACTGGAGGAGTCACCCCGGTTTTGATTGGTGGGGCAGCAGGACTTGGCCTTGCCGGCCTGTGGTATTATAACGTCTATTCATATCCATATGTCCGGCCATGGTACTACCACAACTCCACCAAGAACACCAACGAGACGAAGCCGGTCAACTGTTTATGCGAGGAGTTTTCTGAATGCGGCTGCGATGAGAATGACGATTCCCAATACCAGGCCGATATTCTGGGCAATGGCAGCTATGCGGCTTTGAATAAGACGCTGGCTTCGGTCGCTGATATCAACGGCACCAGCACGATTATCCTGAACGGAACCCTGCCCAATGGGACGACTGCCGCAGGAGGCACTGATGTGGCAGCCGGCAGCGGTGGCTTCAGTGTCAGCCAAACCGTAATGCAGGCCGGAGGATACTGGATCCTGGCCGCTTTGGTTGGATCCGCAGTTTTCATGGCCTAGAGCCTCGATTTCTTCATCTGAGTTTGCGGATGGATTCTTCACCTTGTATTCTAACGACTTAATGTGTCACGTAATATTTGATTCCCTGGGCAGTGGGAGACCTTTGAAAGGCCGGCAAAAGATGCTTTCACAACCCAGAAAACTGGACATACGAGCTCGGATTGGTGGCTCTTTGGTATTTTCACAAATGGCGTTCCGGAAGCACTGTATGGAGAGCTGGACAGAGTGAATAGGAAGCTTGAAGGAAGGGCGAGACACGCCTCGATATGTTGAAGAGGCATCTCATTAGATTACATGCAATTAGTAGTTATCATCCTTGTTAGGCACACATTCTCCTAAATATATTTTTAGATCTACTCGATAAAATATCTTTTGATTTAAACATACTAACTATTACAGACACTAAAGTCTCGCAAGTTGTAAACTGGTTCCTGTCATGTGATGAGATCCCCTAAATGCATGATGTTGCCGTTTGCAGTTTGTGGGGTGGCGGGGTCCGAGCTTTGAGGAAACGGAAGCATCACCGAAAGCTCTAGAAGTACATGGGCCAGCGATAATAGTTGCTCCTCCAATTCTGCAAACCACAAACACAATTCGTACAAACCGCATACTTCGAAACAGATCGCACATTTCTTTAACTTCTATTTGTTCTTTACAGCAAGCGATACTACAGACATCATGAGCGCAGACGAGCTTAAGGCCTTGGGTAACAAGGCGATTGCGGAGAAGAATTTCGACGAGGCTGTGTAAGTCTGCTTGCTTGAGCATGCCTTGGACTCCTTTTTGTCACCTCCTCACTATGCGCAAGCCGCATGTAACTTTGAAATCATTCTGAGCTGAAGTGCTGACATAGACGCCAGCGACAAGTTCACCCAAGCCATCGCCATCGAGCCCTCCAACCACATCCTCTACTCCAACCGTTCCGCCGCCTATGCCTCGAAAAAGGACTACCAGCAAGCCCTTGAAGATGCCGAGAAAGTTACAGAGATCAAGCCGGACTGGGCGAAGGGTTGGGGACGCAAGGGAGCTGCTATGCATGGACTGGGAGATTTGCTAGGCGCGCATGATGCGTACGAGGAGGGACTGAAGCTGGACCCGAATAACGCGCAGAATAAGAATGGACTGGCGGCGGTGAACAGGGCTATCGATGCGGAGGCTAAGGCAGGTGAGTGACATCTATAGAAGGGAGGGACAGTGTGTGCTTAGACAAGTACTGATGGGAAAACAGATGGTGTGACTGGTGACCCAGCCGCTGGTCTGGGAAATATGTTCAAAGATCCACAACTCCTCCAGAAGCTCGCCGCGAACCCAAAGACCGCTCCTTTTCTCGCGGATGCATCCTTCATGAACAGGATCAACCAGATCCAGAGCGCCCCAGCCATGTCCCAGGACATCTTCAGCGACCCAAGAATGATCCAAGTTCTGGGTGTCCTCATGGGCGTCGACATGGACATGATGGGCGGCGGCGGAGCTGCAGGACAAGCCGGACCCCAGTTTGGTGCTAGGGAGGCCGAGGAGGATGTTCCAATGCCAGACGCTCGCCCAACCAAGGCCGAGCCAGAGCCAGTGAAGGAGCCAACCCCTGAGCCAGAGGCAGAAGACGAGGAGGCCATTGCTCAGAAGAAGGCTACGGAGGAGGCAGATAACGAGAAGAAGCTCGGCACGGAGCAGTACAAGAAGCGCAACTTCGACGATGCCATCGCACACTACAGCAAGGCCTGGGAGCTCTACAAAGACATCACCTACCTCAACAACTTGGGCGCGGCCAAATTCGAGAAGGGCGACTACGAAGGCGCCATCGCGGCGTGCAAGGAGGCCGTCGAGTACGGCCGCGAGGTCTATGCCGATTTCAAGATGATCGCCAAGTCGTACGCGCGCATCGGCACGTCCTACGAGAAGCTGGGCGACTACGCACAGGCCATCGAGAACTACCAGAAGTCGCTCACCGAGCACCGCACCCCGGACGTCGTCAACAAGCTCCGCGCGACCGAGAAGGCGAAGATCGAGAGCGCCAAGCAGGCGGCCATCGACCCGGCGAAGGCCGAGGAGGCGCGCGAGCTCGGCAACGCCAAGTTCAAGGAGAGCGACTGGCCCGCCGCAGTGGCCGCGTACTCCGAGATGATCAAGCGCGCCCCGGAGGACCCGCGGGGGTACAGCAATCGCGCGGCGGCGTTCATCAAGTTGCTTGAGTTCCCGAGCGCGCTGGATGACTGCGACCAGGCGATCAAGAAGGACGGCAAGTTCATCAGAGCGTATTTGAGGAAGGCGCAGGCGTACTTTGGGATGAGGGATTACAGCAAGTGCCTGGATGTGTGCGAGGAGGCGACGGGGGTGGATGAGGGGGCGAAGAATAAGAGGGAGATCGAGCAGCAGCAGCAGAAGGCGTTGCAGGCCATGTATGCGGCGAGGGAGAATGAGACGGAGGAGCAGACTAAGGAGAGGATTCAGAAGGATCCCGAGGTACGTGATGCGGAAGTCCTTGACTGGGAAAAGTAGATGCTAACGTCTTGTGCTTTCGCAGATTCTCGAGATCATGTCTGATCCGGTCATGAACAGCATCCTGCAGCAGGCGCAGAACGATCCATCGGCGCTGCAGGAGCACATGAAGAACCCTGCGATCAAGATCAAGATATCCAAGCTCATTCATGCTGGTATTATCCGTGTCGGCAGGTAAACGTTCATCTCCTTGCGGAGTTGAACCACATGCGAAGGAACTGATATGATCAAAACCTGACGATCTGAACTGATGGAGTGGATGGAATGGGTGGATGGATGGAAGGAAGGAAGGAAGGGCGTCGTCTGTACTCTAACATTTTGCTGATTAGCGGAAATTCATCTTTTGCATTGCATTGTCCTATCTACAGTGCTTGGACTATGTCCTCTGAGCGTCTGCAACCGTCTTAAATCGGCTGCTGGAGCTGCTGGAGCCTGGATGGTCTCCGAGCATGTCGTGTCTTGACGCTTTGCTAGAACTGCCCTGGATAGCCAATCCCGCGGATGACCAGGGGGAAGAGGATGTTCGTCCCGTGCTTATGTCGTTGCTGCACCTCCTGACTGTCATGGGCTCCGGCGTCGTCGTTGCATTTTCACTGGTGGTGGGTCTTGTTCGATTTTGTGATTCGGAATCCATGGCGCTGTGGATGTGGGTGTTTGGCAGACATCTGGCTGGTTTTGATCGGAGAAGAATGCTGACGAGTGACCCGTGGGCAGTCCCTCTGGAGAAGGCTTGGGAGAACCTTCCTCCCTTCTCTCTCCTCTCTTTGCTTCTTGCGGTGGATCTGAATGGGTGTTTTTTATATTCCGTCTTTAACATCGTAGGCGAGTAGAAGAGAAAAGGCAGAAAGTGAGGAGGTGATGGGGAAGTACTCTGGGATTCGGGCATATTTGGGGCCCGTGGGAGTTAAGGATGGGTTTGGGAGATATGGTGACTGTGAAGAAGGGAGTTCCAGAGAGTAAGGGGCCCAAACAATGACTGCAGTTATCACAAGGTGTTTTGAGAAACAAGGATACCAGAGAAAGAGAAACAGAGACAGGGGCGGGATGATCATATATACATTGAAAATATGCAAAATACACATGGCACACCTCGAAAAAATCGACATCTGGCTAAACTTGCTCTCTTGTTCAGATTCAAGTATCCACATCTCCGTCTCTATAAAAACTTCCCCCTCTCAAACCTCGACCCAAAATCACCCGCCCGCTTCAGCATATCCCGCTTCTGAACATGTCCCACCCTTCCTCCCAGCGCCATATCCTTCTCCCGATCAAAACCCCTCTTGTTCGGATCATCCTCCTTCTCCTTTCCTCCACCCTCCTTCCCTGCATGTTCCTCATACAAGCTCCTCCCCCTATTCTTCTCATTATACTCTCGAATCCTCCTCGCTATCTTCTCCTGCTCCTCCTCATCCTGCGGCCTGCGCTCTTTCCTAGCAGTAGATGACGTAGCCGCATCTTTCCGGCCCAGCACCTCGTCCTCGAGCCTCTGCCGCTTCTCCTCAGGCGTCTCGGTCCAGATGGCGCTGATACCACTCTTCTCCATCGGCGCCTTCGCCCCCTTGCCCGACGCAAACTTGCGGTTCTTCAGCTTCGTCGGATCGACTCGCGAGCTCCAGTCCGAATCCGAAGGCGGCACGAGCATCCAGTCCGCTCGTTTCGGCTTCGCTGGCTCCGCTTTGGCTGCTTCACGCGCCTGTTCGCGCTCTTGTGCTCGCTGCGCTTCGGCCTCGTATGCGGCTGCGGTGCCTGGGGCGGGTGGGAGAGAGGGGCCGTAGTCGTCGTCGTCGCTGCTGTCGGAGTCTCCTGCGTTTGCTGGCTGGGGAGGACGTTCGTCGAGGGGTGCGGGGGGAGGCGCTGGGCCTAGGACGCGACGTCGTGCGGGCTCGGCCTTTGCAGCTGGAGCTGCTGGAAGTGATGGCCCGATGTCGTCGTCGTCGCTCTCATCAAGTGGGATTTCTTCGTCATTCTGCGCATTCGCAGGCTTTGGTGGAGCCGATGGCCCTAGAACGCGATGCGGAGTGGATTGTATAGGCACGCTCGGGCCGGCTGGTAGGGAAGGTCCGATATCATCGTCGTCGCTGTCGCTGAGGGTTATCTCTTCCTCGTTATGCGTCGCCTGTGGTGGCATGGCGGGCCCTACGACGCGACGAGGCTGAGATTTGGCATCAGGACTTGTGGCGCGAATTTTGGTTGGTGGCAAGGTAGATGCGGTTTGATCATCCTGCTCATCTGAGCGCTTGCGCTTCATAAGATGCGGTGGCAGTTGCGGTCCTACTGACGGCATGATTGTGGTTTAGATGTCTGGTGTTGTCGTGTTGTAGAAGGCTGACTAACGGCGCAGAGTGGTAAATGGAGATGATGGTGCACCTCTCAGGGTCTACGGTCTGCGCGGCAACTTCCGAAAGCGAACCTCCCCAGTCGGAGCAGGCTACCGGATGAGCTTGGTGATAAACACCACAATCTAGTCCCTGATAGTTCCTGGCAGCACCTTGAGGATTTTGTTTACATGAAATTATCTACACTTGTCCATCCGAATTGTGCCATTATTCATGTTTAAATCTGATGATCTGATAAATATCACCCGCATCAACCGTCCAAAGAATCACAATAATTCGCAAATTGCCTTGGAGAGCTATCTCAGCTTCCCGAATATAACCCGTTTCCAACAGAGCTACGAATTGACCCCCATTGATATATTTTATTTCAATCTCAGGTCCTCCTGTTACTGCGCAAAGCCCGCGCATTCGACTGCGCTGTCGAACAACCAAATCGGTGCCATGCGCCAGTCTAGAACATTCCGATGAGCTCCTCTTCGCCGGAGACAGAGGTTGCCGGGGACGGGGACGGCGGGGAACATAATGAGGGCACCAGGGCAATGGATATAAACGATGATGGGGAGGAATCGCAACAGAAGGCAACGGGAAGAAGCAGTATTTCGGAGATGCTGGAGGAAGAAATTGCTACTGGCGTAGTCTCTGAAGCTGTCGACAACGCCTTCGGCGGGAAAGTATACAAGAACGCAGACGTAGCGGACACACATTCTGAAGATGGATCCCGAGACCATATTCCAGCCAGGAGTGGGAGCCCTGTCGATTCTATGCTGTCAATACCAGATGATACACCTTCTGTTCAAGGCTCAGGGGTGTCTTCCCCAGGGAGCAGCGTCTTGCCATCCATGGCCTCTAGGCCAGTATTAGGCAGTCCTACGCCATATTTCAGACCATTTGATCGAAGATTCTCTTCACGGCTGGCTCCATCGTCCGGCTTATACTCCCCTCGATCGTCGTCTCCAGCCTTTTTCGCGACTCATTCCCGACAAGCCTCTATCAACAGCCACTTGGTAGTCGATCCCGGAGACACCGAGACCGACACACCATCTCCGCCTTGGGAAGTTATTAGATGGACGAAGCTCAAGAAATTGAACGGTCAAGCATTCTCCGAAATTGGAAAGCGGAATTTTGGCATACCTACGTGCATAGCTGTATCTGCGTGGATCGTTCTGGGCACATCGAAGGGTGTAATTTTGGTCTTTGACTACCATCAAAATCTCAAATCGATTATTGGACCGGGCACCAAAGCTATTGAGGCTGGGGCAATAACTTCTGTTGCTATATCGGCGGATCATACTACGGTTGCTGGAGGACATGCTAATGGGGACATCTTTACCTGGGAAATTGCAAAAGCTGCTCACCCCTTTCTTCACATACCGCATCTCGAAGTCTCAGCATTAAATAATCGAACACTTGATGGCCATGTGTCAAATGTTGCAATCACCCATCTTGGGTTTCTCGGTACGAGGCATACGGCAGTGGTCTCAGCTGATGATCGTGGCATGGCTTTTTCACACCTTGCAACTCGCGGCACTGGCTCAGTTGGTCGTCGTGTAAAGACCACACGTATCCTGGGCAGATATCCGAATGACTCGGCGATTACGGGGAAGCCACGAAAGCCCAGCACCGTCTTGGCATTTTCGTCCCTTCCACTAGGCAACATAGAGCGCGCAACGGATAGTCTCGGCCTAACAGCTATGTTGACGCCGTATCTACTGGTCATCGTCTCTACAACGCCAGTTGCGGAAACACAGCACAAAGCTGCAAGGCCAAAAGAAATCGCAGCCCATGGAGCCATGAGCGGTTGCCTGGCTTGGTTTCCTGCTGTCAAGCTTAAAGTAAAGGATCCTCATACTGGCGAGACAGTATCAAAGGTCAAGCTGGTGTACTGCTGGTCCAATGTCCTCACTGTTATGGATGTTGAAGAATATGAAGTGGATGGCGACAAGCAAGCCACTTTAAATTTTAGAGCGCGCAGCCGTTGGAAGTCCGAAGAAGCAATTGTCGCAGTCCAATGGTTGAGTCGATCAGTTTTAGCTGTGCTCACTATTACACAACGCTTAATCATTTTAGAGGATCAATCGATGCGGATGACGGAAGCATTTGACTTGATGCACAAGTACATATATCATAAGGATATATTTTCAAGGCAACTGCATAGTCTGGTAGAACAACTAGACGAAGAAGACTCTTCCATGCATGGTGTTGTGGCAGATGCATTCTATATGAGCTTTAAATCCTACAAGGGCCGGATGTTCCTCCTCGGATTCAACGACATGTCAATAGGGGCAGTGTCGAATTGGGCTGATCGTCTCATCGCTCTTATGGAGAATGGTGATTATATCGGCGCGATACACCTGGCGACTTCTTATTTCACAGGAGATGCTGATAAACTTACAATTGGCTTGCCAGAAGACGCTGAACTGCGCCATTCTATTGTGCGAGATAAATTGTTGGAAATCATGACTGCCTCCCTTAAATTCGCATTTGGAAACGGGAAGAAGACCGTCACGAAAAAGGAGAGGGAAACAGAATTGAAGGACCTAGCAGAGGCTTGCTTTATGGCTTCACTAGCTATTGACGACGGGGACTACCTCTTCGATGATGTATACGAGTGGTATGAAGATGGCGATTCTGTTGGGATATATCTAGAGACTCTGGAACCTTATATATTGGAAGAGGAGATAGCGACGGTGCCACCCGTTGTTGTCAAATCTCTGGTTTCGCATTACGTGTCGCAAGGGCTGGAAAGTCGCCTAGAGGAAATACTTTGCCATATGGAGACGACGACCTTGGACATTGATCAGATTACAACGTTGTGCAAGCAGCACAACCTCTATGATGCTCTCATATATATCTGGACCCAGGCACTTGGCGACTATATCACTCCGCTTATAGACCTGCTGAAGCTACTGGTACCTTTGGTCCAGAACAATAACTACCCCGCGAGTGGCGACCTCTTGGACGATCCGATACACGGTGTCAATGCGTTGAAGATGTTCCCTTATTTGTCGTACACCTTCACTGGTCGCGTATATCCTACTGGTGAACCACTCACAGAGGAAGAGGCAGAAAAGGCAAAGGCTGAATTATATTGGTTTCTTCTCTCGGGAAATACTATCACTTGGCCAGCCGGAAGCTCCAAGCCGTTCCTGACCATGCCGGACCAGGAAGATGAACCATCTTTTCCTTATCTTCGATTGATACTGAAATACGATGCGCCCAGTCTCTTGAGTACTTTGAACGAAGCATTTGAGGATTCATTTCTAAATGACACCACTGACGGAGCTGATACAGGGGCAAACAGTCGAGATATGTCCGAAGAGATGCTCTTCGGTCGATCTATCAATCGTCAATACATCGTCAGTATCCTACTGGAAGTTATGAACCCAGCGGAATTTGCTCCTGAAGATACGATATATCTCGATATGTTCATTGCGCGAAATCTTCCCAAATTCCCACAGTACCTCCTGCTGTCAGGAACCTCACTTCACAAAGTTCTCACCGGCCTTTGCAACTATCCCGGTGAGGATATAGCAGATGATGCTCAGTTGAGTGCAGAGTACTTATTATCTGTATATCATCCAACGGATATTCAGTCTTTGATACCTCTATTTCGGAAAGCCGGCTTTTATAGAGTTCTGAAGAGCATTTATAAAGCTGATAAGCAGTATGCAAAGCTTATTCAGACATATTTTGAAGATCCAGATGATCAGGAATCCGTATTTGACTGCATTGCAGACTGTCTGAGACCCCATGGTGGTCCAAGTCACAAGCAAATATTGGAGATTCACAATGTCATCAGGAGCCATGCCAGAGATCTTGTGGTTTTAGATGGTGTGAAGACTGCACAAATCATCGAAATTGATGCTCCAGAGTTACATCAGGATATCTTGGATGCATTGACCGAAGACCCAGATCATGAGTATCTTTATCTACAAACGATTCTCGAACCAGCCAAACTCGGATCGCCTGAAGCAAAGGCATTGTCTGAAAAGAGCTTCATTGAACGATATGTCCAGCTCATGTGTAGCTTTGACGCCTCACATGTGGCAGACTACGTTGAAGTCGTTCAAGCATCAGATCTTCGTTTGGATAAGGTCCTTCCAGCCATGGAACAAAGCGGCGTTGTCGATGCTGCAGTCATTTTAATGGCAAGGGAAGGGCTTGTAAACGATGCGATGAAGAGGTTGACGGAGCATCTTGGGAAGCTCGAAGCTGCACTTACAGGTCTACTGGGATCTAGTGACGAGAACTTGGATTCGAATCATTTGGAAGAAGCCGCAGAAGATCTTGTCGAATCGCTCCAAAAATATACAGGTGTTGGCATTTGGCTCTGCCAGAAGAACACGAAAGCATCTTCTATGAAACAAACGAGTAAAGTGCAAAGGAGGAAATCAGCCTCCAAGGAGACAGAGCTCAATCCACAAGAGCTACTGTGGCTCGACCTAATAGATCCTGTGGTGCACATCACGAAGAACTTGTCGTCTAGCATTGCCCATCTCGACGAGTCTAGATCGACAAGCCTCGATACCGAAAAGCTCCTTTCTACCATCCGCACCCTTGTTCAACGTACGTTTACTGCACTCTTGACTGCCACATCCGGCCCGTCAGGCGCAAGCATTTCATTCCTCCGGATCCTGCGAGCATTCCTCACACGTGCCTCTATCTCTTCTCCTACCATCAGTGATCTCCGCGCTGTCCTAGCTTCTATATTCTCAGCATATGCTTACGAAGAGAGCATTCTTGGTCTAGCCAACCGTCTGCTGGACAAAGATCTCTTCGTCAATGTCGAATCAGCAGCTGCACTAAGGAACCGTGGTTGGAGACCGAGAGGCTCCCTTTGTGAGGGATGCCATCGTCGTGTCTGGGGGCCAGGTGCTGGGGGTGATATTCTAGGGCAATGGGAGGAAAAACAAGCCGAAGAAGCAAATCAAAGAGAGGAACGCCGGGTTCTAAGAGCGGGCGGCAATGCAGCACGTGGAAAGCAGAAAGCTAAGGTGCAAGATATGGCTGTGGCCAGAGGTTCCGAAGCGCAAATATCGATGGCGAAGGGCAAGGGCAAGAGCAGAGATTGGGTGGGAGTTGCAACCTCTGCCGTAGATATGAGCGAGGATGAGGATCAGGATGGCCTGACAGAAGAGAAGGAAGAGGATCTCGGCCCGCTGGTTGTGTTTGCGTGCAGACACTTGTATCATCAGTCTTGTCTCGAGACAGCGCAGGCGAGGAAAGCGGAGGAGGAAGGGAAAGAGGATGTACATGATGGGAGAGAGTTTAGATGTCCTATAGATGGGTAACTATATATAATGACCCTTATTCGCATTCGTTTCTCGATTCTCCAGCTGAGTTGAAGAGAAGTTGTTGAAGGATGTTTCAAGACTGGCAAAAAAATCCGAAGTGAAAAACCTATTAGCCACAAACCCTCATCTTTGTCGCCCCTTCTTGATTAAAACCATATATCTCACTATCGATGCCTGTGTCGTTCGTTCTGTTTATGTGGCCATCTCTATCATGTTGTTGATGCACCACCGCTGTGGCAGTTATGGTATGACATGTCTTGAACCAGTATCTTTAGGATCAACGCCGAAATTTGTCAAAGACCATTGTAATTCTCTCAGACCCGAGGCACCAGAGAACCATCTATAGTCTCTTGGCAATAGATTCATTGATGATGTTCTGGCGTGCAGGTAATGACACTGTTATATCTACCATAAATTTTGAATTCGACATAAGGGAAGGAAGCATTTGGTTCAAGGCGCTGGGAGAGGCAAAACGCGCAGTATAGAATGGCACATTGCTGAGACGAAGACTTCCATCGCTTGGTGAGCTAAACCTGAATCTGCAAAAGAGCGAAAGCAAAAGAGAGACGTGAGATGGTGAGATATATGACCAGTATAGTATTACAAGGGGTATATTCTGAACTCTACTCAACGATTCAATCCAGATCCATGACGTCAGTGTCTTCCTCCTCGATCGCCATGGCCTCTACATCTGCTTCAGCGTCAATATGCCCATTAGGAAGAGGCACGGCAGCCTTCCCAAAGCGCATCGACGCTGGAGCTGTAATAGTCGGCAGTTCTCCGCCCAAGGTGGTCTCTCCGCGTTCTTCGCGCTGTCTCGCCCTCGCCCTCTCCCTCGTTTCCAAGATTGCCTTCCGTACGCCATCCTTATCCTCGGCCACACTCAACGAGCGCGGGATCTCATAGAGCACGAGCGCCTGGTTGCGATTTAGGCCCGCCAGCTCGCCGTCTTTGTTTGCGAGGACCGCAGCCGGGATGCGAGTGTCGAGAAGGTGCTTCTCGATGTCCGGGAGGAAGACGACTTTGTTGTCCTCCGCTTCTGCGGCTTCGATATCCTCAATCTCTTTGGCTAAATTATAGATATACACCTTATCCTTCGTATCGTCGAGTTGCATGGTGTCATCCTGCTCTGTCTGCGCGGTAGAAGCGTTCGGCGAGGCAGTCGCGGGGTGGAGAGCGGCGTATAGCTGTGGTGAGACATCGCGCTCTATGTCCAACAGATATATTAGTTAAAATGCGAATTGAGCGGAGAAGAGGGATATAAACCTAGATTTAACGATTCCAACCGCTTCGACAGCCGCTCGTTGGTGATATCCTGGCTCTCCGCCTTCCTCTTGGTCACCCTGCCGTCCGTTGCGCGACGGCGCTCCATCCCATTATTTCGGTCGCGCACCGACTTTTCCCTTTATCCCTAACCACCGCGTCAATAGACTTCGAAGTCCTCCGCAATCTTCGTCGAGTTCCCCGTGTAGTGAATTGTTCTTGTGTATTTATTTATTTCGTTGCAGCAGGAGCCAGAGCGCACGATTGGCGGGCGAGTCGGACGAAGAGATAGCGCAGCTCGACTGGATGATTGCGGGTTGGAGCAGCAGGTCGACGTCTTTTTTGACTCACTCGCGTAGCTTCTGCAACGGCGAACTCGCGCGCTTCAGACCTCTTTATATCGCCACACCGTCAACGACATCGACGCCGAGACGCCAGCTGCTTGTGAATCTTGTCTTCCAGAGAGGTTATCGGGTCAGAATGGCCAGCCAAGAGAGTGTGCAGTGGCCGGCGCCGCTGGTCAGGAAGACCTTCCTGGATTACTTCGCGGGGAAACAGCATGAGATTGGTATGTGGATTTTCTCTTGAGCCATTGCGCTTTTTCTGCCATTTCAAGGATACATCATGAGGAGGACGGGGCATGTAGAGAGGAGGAAATGAGTACGAGGGATGCACTCTGTTTGTGCCTCGAAGATGCCCGATTTTTTTCGAGTGAGCGCGGGGAAGAGGACCCCGCCAAAGGCTCAGAAAATGCAGATCTGGGGATTCTCTCTGCGCATTTCTGTCTTTGCATATATGCAGATTGCTTTCCCTCTCATAGTCTATAGTACCGCTATCTGCCTCATCCTCTCTTATCCCATGATGCTTGTCGAACGAGCTCTACTAACAGCTACGTGCAGTCTCCTCTTCTTCAGTAGTCCCACATAACGATGCTACTCTCCTCTTCACAAATGCTGGTATGAACCAGTTCAAGCCAATCTTCCTGGGAACAGTTGGCGCCACAGAGGCATTTGCCAGCCTGAAGCGTGCTGCTGATACGCAAAAGGTTCGTCTTTGTCTTCTCCTTCATAATGCTTCCAGTCACGTGAAAGCAAAGCTGACATCTTATAGTGTATCAGAGCTGGTGGAAAGCATAACGTAAGGCTCCCTGAATGCCTATGGGAAAGAAAATATTGACATGTTCACAGGATCTTGACGATGTTGGAAAGGACTCTTATCATCATGTGAGCTTGCTTTATTTAATTTCTTGGAGGACTTTGTACTAATATACGGAAAGACTTTCTTCGAGATGTTGGGTAACTGGTCTTTTGGCGATTATTTTAAGAAGGGCGCCATTGAGATGTCATGGGAGCTATTGACCAAGGTCTTCGGCTTAAATCCAGACCGTCTCTATGTCACTTACTTCGAGGGCGACCCAGCCAATGGCCTGGAGCCTGACTTGGAGGCTAAGGAGCTGTGGAAGTCCGTTGGAGTTGCCGAGGATCATATCTTACCTGGAGATATGAAGGATAACTTCTGGGAGATGGGTGAGACTGGCCCCTGCGGACCTTGCAGTGAGATTCATTTCGATAGGATCGGTGGCCGCAACGCTGCTCATCTCGTCAATCAGGATGATCCAAATGTTTTGGAGATCTGGAATAATGTCTTCATGCAATATGACAGGCAGAAGGATAGGTCTTTGAGGACCCTTCCTGCTCAGCATATCGATACTGGAATGGGCTTTGAGCGTCTCGTTTCTATTCTTCAGAACAAGACCTCTAACTACGACACGGATGTCTTCTCCCCACTTTTCGCCAAGATTCAGGAGGTCACTAATGCTAGACAATACACTGATAAGTATGGCAAGGATGACGTTGATGGTATTGATACCGCATATCGTGTCATTGCTGATCACATTCGTCTCCTCACCTTCGCCATCTCCGATGGAGGGGTTCCAAACAACGAAGGCCGTGGCTACGTCGTCCGTCGTGTTCTCCGCAGAGGTTCTCGTTACGCCAGAAAGTACTTCAATGTCGAGATTGGAAACTTCTTCTCCCGCATCCTCCCGGCTTTGGTTAAGCAAATGGGCGAACAATTCCCTGAGATCGCCAGAATGGAGGCCGAGGTTGCTGAGATTCTCGACGAGGAAGAGGCCCAGTTCGCGAGAACGTTGGATAATGGCGAGAAGATGTTTGAGAGATTTGCTGCCCAGGCTTCGAAGTCTGGCACTAACCATCTTACTGGTGAGGAGGTCTGGCGTCTTTATGACACTTATGGCTTCCCTGAGGATTTGACCAAAATTATGGCCGATGAGCGCAGCCTTAGCTATAATGACGAGGAGATTGAGACTGCAAGGCTGAAGGCTCGCGAGGCTAGCAAGTCTACAAAGGAGGGTACTATCGCTTTCGCCAAGCTGGATGTCCATCAAATTGCTGAGTTGAACAAGTCGGAAGTTCCAGCGACTCTTGACGAGGCAAAGTACACGGAGAATGTCATAACTGGAAAGGTTGCGTCCGTCTATGATGGGAAGGATTTCCTCACATCTACTAAGGACTTGGTGCAAGGCCAGAACTTTGGTCTGATGCTCGATCGTACCAACTTCTACGCCGAGTCAGGTGGTCAGATTGCCGATGTCGGCAGAATCGGTATTGATGGCGTTGCCGAGTTCAAGGTCGTCGATGTCCAGTCTTACGGTGGTTACATTCTACACAACGGTTTCTTAGAGTTCGGTGAACTCTCTGCTGGAGATGAGGTTACTTGCGAGTACGACGAGATCAGAAGACAACCAATCCGCAACAATCACACCGGAACCCACATCCTGAACCACTCTCTGAGAGAAGTTCTCGGCGACGAAGTTCACCAAAAAGGATCCCTCGTCGACGCCGAGAAACTCCGGTTCGACTTCTCCAACAAGAACCAAGTCTCTCTCCCCGAAATCCGCAAGATCGAAGACTTCTCCAACTCCTACATCAAGCAAAACTGCAAAATCTATTACAAAGACGTGCAACTCGAGGACGCCCAGAATATCTTCGGCCTGCGCGCCGTCTTCGGCGAGACCTACCCAAATCCCGTGCGTGTCGTCTCTGTCGGCGTCGACGTCGATACGTTGCTTGCTGATCCAAAGAACGAGGGGTGGCGCAAGGTCAGTGTCGAGTTTTGCGGTGGAACCCACGTTGAACAGACCGGCGAGATTAAAGACCTCGTCATCATTGAGGAAAGCGGAATTGCGAAGGGCATCCGCCGCATCATCGCTGTCACGGGACAGTCGGCGCGCCAGGTGCAGCTCTCTGCCAAGGACTTCGCGCAACGCCTTGAGGCGCTGGAGGCCTTGCCTTACGGGCCAGAGAAGGAGAGAGAGGTCAAGACCATCTCTGCCGACTTGAATACGCTGCGTATATCTGCTCTTACTAAGGAAGAGCTCAAGGTGCGGTTTGCGAAGGAGCAGAAGAAGGTATTGGATGAGCAGAAGAAGAGACAGAAAGCCGAGAGCAATACCGCGACTGAGGCTGTCAAGTCATATTTCAAAGATCCGGAGAACAAGGATAAGAGCCACTATGTCGCCAGGCTGCCGATTTCCGCTAATAGCAAGGCGATTAGCGATGTCTTGAATTACTGCAAGAAGGAGGCGAAGGATAAGACTGTCTACGTCTTTGGAGGCAGCGAGGATGAGGGCGCGGTCATCCATGGCGTTCATGTCGGCACTGTAAGTTTGCCCCAGCTCCTGTTTATGATAATGGTATCGTGTGCTAATGCAAGTTTAGGTGCATGCTGAGAGCGTCACAGCCGAGGAGTGGTCCGGCGTCGTCACCGACATCGTTGGCGGCAAGTCTGGCGGCAAGCAGCCGACGCGCCAGGGACAGGGCGAGAAGCCAGAGAAGATCGACGAGGCTGTTGAGGCGGCTGCGCAGTGGCTGGAGACGAAGTTGAAGATCTGAATTTAACATCTTTTGTTTTTGGGAAAGGAAAAGATACGAAATGAGATCAGTCACTGTATATTATGATGATAAGAGAGATCTTTTGCTGTATGCTAGACTTCAGTTTGCCCATCAGAGAACAGTTAAATCCATTGTTGGTCCATGTTACTTGCGGCCAAGCTTGCCAATCACCACCACATTGCGTAAAAGAGAAATGCATGTGTCATGGGTATCATATTCTTCTCCTCTTCCTCTTCCTCTTCCTACGGCTATCTGTCCTATATCTCTGGCCTATACCTAAATGTACAAATACATGGATCCATCACACAGTCGTCATCACACTGGCGTTCTTATACCACGTCAACAACGGGTTCTCCCCACTCTTCGTCTCCGTTTCCTCTACATCCGCCCATCTCTGCAAGAACTCCTCGTGCGATAGTACTCTCGTCAATTTGCCCGTCAGGGCCTGGTACACATGCTCCATGACCTGGAAATCGGTGGGGAAAAGGATATCGAAGTAGCCTTGGTGGACCTGTTGCGCATCAGCTACCGCTTCCAAAAGAGATACTTTCCACAAAGGAAAAGAAAGGCTAGGAGACAGAAACCATGGGCGGGGAAGATGTACCAGAGGTGTCGTAACAGGCACAGTCCTCCTCTTATACCTCGTCTGCACGACCGGCGCATTAATCCCCTTAATCGTATCCGGCAGACTATGGAAATCACTCGTCACCAGCCTATGCTGCGGGAAATACTTGGCCAAGATATCAAAAAACTGCATCAACCGCGTCGGAATATATTCCGGGTCCGACAGATTCGGCATAAACGGCACCCTCTGCCTCAGCCCCCTCAGGAACTTGCTCGATGGCAGAGGATGCGGATACCTTCCTCCCGTCGCTGCGTGACGCACGCGCAGGTAGCGCGCAGCGACAGGGTCAATGGTGGGGACATAGAACTCGTAGAAGTCGCCGGAGCCGTCGACGAGCACGGTGCCCTGCAGCGGGTTCTCGGTCACAGGGTCGTAGCGGATGGCGTCGTGGGCGAAATTGTCGAAGACCTCCATGGCGACGAAGTAGCAGGGGGAGGGGACGGGCTGGGACCATTCGAAGATGGATTTGTTGATGATCTCGACCTTGGAGTGGTGGCCGCGCGAGTCGGCGGTCTTGAGGAGCTGCTTCGCTTGCAGGGAGGCGAGGTTCGAGGAGATCTCAATGATCTTGTATTTTGTGCGGTCGTAGACGTCCGGCTCGGTCGCCCGGATGTAGTCGAGGATGTTGAGCATGAGGGTGCCGTTGCCGGCGCCCATCTCGTAGATGATTAGGTCGTGGTAGGGGTATTGAGAGATCTTGTAGTTGGCGATTAGGTACCGTGCGATGGCTTCGCCGTAGTAGGGGGCGAAGAGCTCGGTGGGTGTGTGCCAGAGCTGCCGTGTCTCGTTCGGCTCGATCAGGTCCAGCTTGTCTTCGAACTCGGTGTATTTCTGGCCGAGCTGTCTATGGAATTCGGGCTCGTCTGCGAGGCTGGGGAAGTCGAACGGTTCGCCTGGCGTGAAGATGACGACTTGTTTCGAGAAGTACCCATATGAGGGGTTGTATAGACTGTCTAGGTTGCGCGTGAGCTTCAGTATATGCAGAGAGGTGGGAGAGCGAACCTTCTATGAAGTCTCGCATGAGCATCTTCACACGCCTAGGTCTCTCTTTCCTGGTCCTCAATTGATCTGCTGTCACCATTGGGTACTTGCTAAACTCCTGGCTCATATCCTGCGGCAATAGATGTGTCCGCTGCTGCCAGTGGCTCTCATCTTTCCTGGTCTCCCGACCAGACGCTGCTCTTCGCCCTGATGGCCATTGTCGTCGTGTGCCGCAGAGGTGCTGTCTCCTGAATGGGAGGGTCGAATGTGAGCGTACAGTCTGGCAAGCTCTGTGTCTGAACAACTGCCTGAACAGCTGTGTTATAACTGGGGAATCCATAAGTTGTTGCTTCTACTTCCGAATCATGAAGCTCACGAGATGCACTGGGTGCGATTTGGAGGGCCATCGAAAGCTGGTCCGAGCTTCTACTCTCTTTCGCCGCCCCCAACTTTTATATCCCACTTTCTCACATTCTAATCGTTGGTTTTCCACCGAACCACCTATTGTACGCGAGTACAGTTTGTCGAAACCAACGATTACATACATATTTCCATGTTCATGGAATAAATTTTCAATTTTTCCCTATTACTTTGGGGAGAGCTATTTCCATGTTGTTATGGCACCTCTGATATAGACAGCATGTCCGTCTCTAACCATCCGAAGGCATACACCTCCGCCGCCCTCGCCCTCGCCTTCATCGCTGGCGTCTGCCTTACTCTGGGCTTCAAAGACATATATCCCGACCTGCAACGCCACTATGACCACCGCAGGCGTCTGCGCGCGAATCAGAAGCCCCTCTCCGAACGTGAACGTCGCGGCTCCGCTTTCCTTCCACCTGTCAAGCTCGAAGATCATACCAAGCCCAAGCCATCCAGCACAGATGCTCCCTCCGCGCCCTCCATCTCCGTTGGCATCGAAGGCACAATCGGACATACCCAGCTCTTCCAGATCAAATCGCTCTCCGAAGCCACCGGCTGCGCCATCCTCGGCAAAGCCGAATTCCTCAATGGCGCTGGAAACAGCCCCAAAGACCGCGTGGCGCTGCACATGATCGAAGTCGCCGAGGAAGCCGGCCTCCTAACGCCATACAACGGTGACACAATCTACGAAGGCACCGTCGGCTCGACCGGCATCTCTCTGGCCGTGCTCGCGCGCGCGAAGGGGTACAAATGCCACATCTGCATGCCCTCCGACATGTCGATGGAGAAGGTCGAGCTGCTGCACCACCTGGGCGCGACGGTCGAACGTGTGAGTCCGGCGCCGATCACCAGCCAAGACCACTTTGTGAATCTGGCGAGGAGGCGGGCGGCGGAGCACGCGGAGAAGTGGGCGGATGGGAGCAAGGGGTTCTTTGCGGATCAGTTCGAGAGCGAGGCGAATTGGACGGCGCATTTTAAGACCACGGGCCCGGAGATTTACGAGCAGACGCAGGGAGAGCTCGCGGCGTTCGTTGCTGGTGCAGGGACCGGCGGGACCATTTCGGGAATCGCCCTCTATCTGAAGCAGGAGATGGGACTGCGCAATGTGAGGATCGTGCTTGCGGATCCGCAGGGCAGTGGGCTGTATAATAAGGTGAAATATGGCGTGATGTATTCCAGCCAGGAACGGGAGGGGACGAGGAGACGGCAGCAGGTCGATACGATGGTCGAGGGCATCGGGATCAATCGGCTCACGAACAATTTCGAGAAGGGATTGGAGTTGATCGATGATGCCATCAAGGTGACGGATACGCAGGCTATGCGAATGGCGAGGTGGCTAGTCGAGAAGGATGGCATTTTCATTGGAAGCAGCAGTGCTGTGAACTGCGTGGCGGCTGTGGCTACGGCTTTGCGACTAAAAAAGGAGGGGAAAGAAGGGAGAGTCGTCACAGTGCTCTGTGACAGCGGAAACAGGCATCTCAGTAAGTTCTGGAAAGCCATTGCCGCTCGAGGCTTGGAGGAGGAGCACGGCAACCTGGGACTCCTGGAGCTCCTCGGGCTTGAGGCGTGAAGACATCACTCGAGTGGGATTGGAAATTCTTGATTTCATAATTTTTTTTTGGATTCGGGATATTTTCAATACTGCTTGTGTTCTATCAAAAGCATTCCGGTGTCCGGATCAAAGCCATATGAGGAGCTTGTTGCTACTAAGGCTTGATCATCCCGAACTCCATCCAAAATTCTAAAGGACGTTGAACGCCTTGCGCCAGAATGCTCTTCATCACCTATATCGAAACATTACAGGAGATCAAGACACGTTGAGTGAGGTAGCTGTCGCCGGATATGCGAAGCTATTTACGGATCGTTTGGGAGAAAGTCTAGATAGACAAGAGGATGGAATAAGAGACCGCTTAGCAAAGGGGCCAGCAGCCATAACAAGCTCAAGAGAACTAGCAGATACTGTTAGCACTAGATACCAGAATACAAACCTGATGCAAAGATGCAACGTCATCGGACTCACCTTCCAGCGATTTCCGCAGACCGTGCATTCGCAGAACGTAGTCATAGGTTCATCAGCAGATCTTGTCTGTGCTTGACTGTAGCTGACTTTCTTCTGACCACACTTTCCGCACTTAAGCGCGTCACTGATACTCCTCTCCGCCATTGGCACTTGCGCTCTCTTCATGTTGTCCTTCTGCAATGCATCGTCCTCCTTCTTGCGCTCAGCAGACTTCATCTCGTCGTGTGTCATAACCACAAATTTCTCAGCTGCGATCTCGCCCTTCATCACTTTGGGACCTAACTCTCTGTTTTGCTTGTTCTTAAGATTCTGGAAAAGAGAGCGGACCTTGCCGCGATACTCGGGTGTGTCGCCCGAGTACTTGGCGAAAGCAGCACGCTCAACTTCCATAGCCTTAAGAATGACGCTGGTCGTGGATTCCACGGACATGAACGCGAGGCCGTTGTAGAGCAGTCCAACAACACTGTCTCTTGTTGGCGCGCCAGTGCGCTTGATATCAACTCCGTCGGTACTCCACGTGCGCTTCGACACATCCCCACCTGTCCAGCCCTTTGATTCTGGTGGCGCAGGAGACCCAGTCTTCTTCGGAGAAGCGACGCCTGGTCTAGCGGCGATCTTCTTCTTCTTCTCGGCTTCCACCATGCTCTTCCATTTCGACACGATTTCGGAGGCGAGTCGCGCAATTGACTTGTCGGGGTTGGTGCGCTGCTTTGCGACAATCATACCAGCCTTGGTGCTCTGTGAAGATGTCAGTTTGAGCTCAACAAAATACGCCTTCAGACATCGAGCATTAAATAGATAACTTTGCGATCTTCATCCATCGCAAGCAAGCGATATGGAGTGGCATACTCTGAGCATGTCCTCGGTCGGGACCACATCAGCCTTAAGCTTGGCTAAGATGTTGATAACATTTTCCGCAGGCTGTTTCTCATTGATCGCAGTCTTTAGCATATCAAGCTGCTCCTCGATTTCCTTTCTCTGCATGTTGACAGAATGCGGCCCTGCGTGTTCAAAGAGAAAGGCTCTGTCGGTATTAGAATGGGGGCTGTTGCCAGCACAGGTCGAAATGAATTGATGAGACGAATAAGTGATGCGATAGACAGCCAAGGCACATCAGCAACCAAGCCTTCGTGCTATGAAAGATCGGAGGTGTGACAGGTCTCAGTATTGATGAGGTGGGGAAGTTGCGACAAGGCTGATGAAATAAAGTCAAGGCCACCGAAGTTCACGCCGCCAGCAAGGCTCGTTTAATGTGGCACCAAGCGCGCTTAGCGCGCCTGTGTATCTGTCAAGCGCGATACATCTTCAGTAGCACGCCTCAAAATACTAGGTTTCATAAAAGGTTGCAAAGCCAAGTCTGAATAATTCAGAACCGCTAGAGATTTTAAAAATCTCTTGAATGTCTCAGAAAGAATTTGGCAAAAGTCCCAAAAATTTTCTCGTAACTGACATTTTAAATGTGGACCCAGAACCCTAGGGGATTTATTCGAGAGTTGAATGCTTGTTCACTGAGTAGTACTTGCTACAGCAATCAGGAAGGAGAATGATATTACTTCAGATTCTACTTGTGTACTTGGTGATGGCATTATATAAGCAATTCGTGCTGCATGATATCTTCTCCAACCAACTCGCCGATTTATAGATAGGATTCAGATCTCAGAGGCACTTATCAGTCAAACAGAGAAAGGGTACTTAGACTCAAGGCCAAGGTGTGGTTCTTGTTTATTAATGTTTATTAAAGAACGGATTTAGATCGCCAGGCCTTCTATAAGGATGCCCTTCCTTCTCTTTATTAACACCTACAAGACTACTCCACTCCTATCTATTGCTTTTGGCAGCGCTAGGCCTCTTGAATGTTAGCGGCGGGAGTAACCGTACGCTTGAAAGAAGGCTGGCTTCATAATCCTCTCACTCTCAGCCTTCATCTTCATCTTCCTCTTCTTCTTCTTCTTCTTCTTCTTCAGCAGTCAACAGTCAACCACAATGCATAGAGGCTCAAGTGACTGTGCGTACTATATTCGCATTTCGTAGTGAGCAGGTGCCTATCCGTGTCGGTGGCATGTTTCGGATTATCGCATGAAACTCGGCATGTCTGAGCATGCCGCCCGTGCCCTCGCCGAAATACTTCAAGTCGCCCAATTCTCCACCCTTCACAGCAAAGGCAGAGTCTGAAAGCTCCAGCCTCTTACCACCTTGAGACCGACTTGCCGGAAATTGCAAAGTGTGACACGATGCTAGTGGACCATGGCGACGCTATGAGTTCAGAGTACCTAGGCTCTGCCATGAAGGCAGGCATCGATGATGTGGGAAAACCTTCTTCGGAGGGCCAGCCCAGACCCTCCTCTCATTTATTCCTCCCCTTTCCTATGACTTGCCCCGCGAACTCTAGAAGCTTGCGTGTAGTCTGCTTCAGAGTCCGGCGCCAACGGCCTTTCGCACGGCTTTGAAGCGTTTCTTCGTTTTGCTTCTGCCGGAGAACATCTTATCTCTTTCCCTTCTATCATCTTTCTTCGTCTTTGTTTCTCTTCATTTCTACAGCTCGCTCATTAATTTTCTTGTTGTTTGCTCCTTCCGAAGTGCCGGACACGATCCTTATATCCTTATACGCTCATTTCTTGATCGCGGCTGGTCTGTCGACTTCAACTACATTCATTCAAACATTCAACAATACTCTATACAATAATTGTCATAAATTATGCGCAACTCTCTACTTGTCCCCATCGCTCTCGGCTTCCTTACGGTCGCCCAGGCAAACTTGTTCAACTATGCCAAACTTCATGATAGAAAGATAGGAGTGGTAGTTGTTCCTCGAAGCGAGAATGAGAACTCGAAAGCGGAGGCAACGGCAAACAGGCTTCAATCTGACGCTGAGATATCTGCTGCTTTTGCAGGCAGTGGCACATTAGACTGCGACCAGCAGACAACTGTCACAGTGACCGAAACAGCGGGTCTCGGTGTTGTTAAGGCCATCGAGACGGACGCTGCTGGAGACAGTGTTCTCAACATCGCCGAACCTACAGGCGCAGCTAAAAATAATAACACTGCCAACCAAGATACCGAGGACCGAGGAAGAAAAAAGAAGAAGAACAAGAACGAGGACGAAGGAAACGGAAGTGGACGTGCGAATCAGAACAATCAGAACGACAATGGAAATGGGAGAGATAGGACGGTAGAAGTGTTGACAAGCACCAAGAATGTGAACATCAACGGAGGAAAACATGACAGGACAGTCACACTCAGCAAGACAGAGATTCGAAATGAAGTGAATGGGAACGAAGCTGCTGTGTATGCATCTTGCGATAACGTCGAAGTCGAAGTATTGCTAACTTCTTCCAGAACTCAGTTGTCTTTCGTCACCCAGACTGTTTTCGAGAGCGGTAATGCACCAACAGTCACGGTCACTCCTCTCGCTCAGGTTATCACCCAGCTCGTAACAGTCACGGCCAACGCGAACGCAGCAGTCGAAAAGGTCATCACAGTCACTGAGCATGCCCAAGCCGTTGCAGCTGCACCACAAACGGTCACAATCATTCATGAAGCCACAGCTGTAGCAGCAGCGCCAGCGGCCACAGTCACCGTTACCGAACCAGGCATTTGCACAACGACGGTAAGTTATCCATCTCTGCATTTCTGTCTACAAGTAAGCTAATAATCCAGCAGACCGGTCTTCCAGGAGCAATATTGCCCGAGACAATTACTCAAAACATCGCCGCTGCCTCTACCATCGCAATCAAAGTCGAAACTGCCCCATCGCCCGTCCCCTCTGGCAATGCGAACGGCTTGGGAACAGTCCGCGCTGATGGTCTATGCGACTGCCAGTGCCTCTGTGGCGCCGCAGCATTTCCCAACCTTGCCGGAACCCAGTTTGTTGCCAGTCCAGCTGTACCCGCGGCGGCTAGTCCGCAGACGACGCTGCGAACCGTAGTTTCCTTCCCTGCCCAGGCCCCTGCTACGACGCTGGTAGCAGCAGCACCTGTGGATACCGTCGTTCCCGCTGCCGCGGCACCTGCTGGTGAGGGGAGCGCTGTCAGCGTCGGTGCCAGCGTTCCCTTTACCGACTCAGCTCCAGCTGCAGTTAAAGCTACAGCGAGCGCCGACATTGTGTCGGCCGCCGGAGCTGCGCCTGCTGTCAAGACCTCCAGCATCCTCTCTAGCTCTTCAAGCATCGAGACATCGATACTCGTCGCCCCGGAAACAGCAGCTGCATCAGCAGGAACAACAGCTGTAGAGGCAACACCTCCATCCAGTTCAGCAGCACCAGAAGTCAGCCCGGGCATCTTCCTCGAAAGCACCACGTCAAGCAGCGCGGCGTCAACACTGACGCCCGAGGCTCTGATCCAGCAATCGAGCACAGTCAGCCTGGAGGCTGTGATCACCACTGCGCCGGTTGTGCCGGTTGACGGGCCAGCCACGGGAGGAGGTCTGCCGGCGAATTTTGATATCAATACGTATTCGCTGGCGAGCGCGGTGGTGCTGGGGAATCTCGGGAGACGGTAGATGGTGGTGGATTGTTTGAGTATTGGCAATTTTTCGTTTCTGGATTTGTTGTAGATTAGGGTAATTGATTGAATTGATACCACTTTTCCTTCTTGCATGCAACGATGCCTTTGCAACTGTAATTCGAGTGCTGTAGCATTGTTGTGCGTTTGAGTGGTTGTCTGAAGCTTTGGCTGCGCCTCATAATTTCGGATGCTTTATCAAACCTCCATATTCATCATGTACTGGCGTCTTTAGATGGTGCTGATGCTCCCGAAGCCCCCTCTTTACTCGCCTTCAATGCTTCGAGCTTCATCTTTTTGGCCTGCCTCTTACTAATCGTCGGTGTCCCCTCTTCCACCTGCGCATTTTTCCTTTTTTCAGCACCTTGAATCTTTCCACCCTTGGACTCCTCCTTCCCGCTCTCACCCTCCCTCCTCGCCGGTTTCTTCCCCCCATCAACAACATCCACCACCCCTCTATACCCCGTCCTCCTAATCGCCTCATTCGCCACGACAACCCTCGGATTCACCGTCTGCGCCTCCACCGCCCTCTCCGCACCCAACCCCCACACCTTCAACAAATTCCCCACATCCGCCGGCGCCCTGACGCCCAGGACGTTTCTCGCCTCGCTGCTAACGACCAGACCGCGCCCCGCCGTCGCGCGCACAATACTCTGCACATTCATGATGACGTTCCGCCTCTCGGCGCTGCCCGCCTGCAGCGCCTGGCTGTAGCAGAGCTCGATGCGCAGGCCGCGCTTGATGGCGGTCATGAGCGGCTTGGGGCGGAAGTGGAAGGGGAAGCGCTGGCTCAGGTCGAGCGAGATGAGCGACGCGTCCGTGATGGTCAGGCAGGCGGCCAGGAAGGCTTTTTCGGTGGTGGGGCGCACGGCGAGGAGGTCGTAGGACTGCGCGAGGGAGGGGAGGCGGTGGTTGAGCGAGGGGTCGGAGATGAGGAGGGTGCAGCGCGTTAGGATGTGTATGCCTGGGGGTGTTGGGAAGGGGAGGGGCGAAGGAATTGGGGAGACGATTTGGGAGGGGATGGCGCCGGTGAGGATGTGGTTGAGGGCGATGGTTGAGTAGTTCACTGAGAATGTTAGAAAGAGAGCTGAAGATGGAGATGGAGGATGGGCAGCTTACGTTCAGAGAGGAAGGAGAGGGTGCGTTGGAGGGATTGGGCGTCGCTGCTCCAGGGCACGTTGAGATCGTAGAGCATCTTGAACTGGTGTTTTGTTGCAGCTCTGTGCGCCTGCGCGAGCTGTTTGAGACTTTGCGAGAGGTAGAGAGGATAATTGACGCGTCTGATGTAAGCTGTTTGGCAGAAAATGTAGCTCCAGGTATGCACTCGGTGACTTGTTTTTCCTCATGTCAGAGGTGAGCTTGCTTTTTAAAAGCGTAAAATGGCGATAAGATTAGATAAGATTGATTAGATAGATAGCTTAATAGTGAAAAATGAGGGGTAACGTTCCTCATGTTCAAACACTTTAGAGTTACGATCACTTTATCTTCGTGTTTAGATGTTTAGATTGAATTCATTAGAGAATTTATGAACTTGTGCTATAGACTATTTTGAGCTTCTCATCCTAGTTTCATTGTTAACTCGTTTTGGAATCCATGCGAAGTTGAACCACGGTTGGCCTATGTGAATCCGAACAGCATCCACGAAGCTTAACAAGGCTGTAGTTTACATTTTATTTTCGCCAAAAGCTATCCATGAGATTACATTAAAGGTAGATTCTTGCTGTAGGTCAAGCAACACGAGGCTACGGTGTTGTACGAGTCGTCTTAAAGCATTCTAACCTGCAATTTGAAGTCGAATTTGCTGCAACTCTAACACACAAAGGATAATGAGCTTTGTGTGCATTTTTCACAAGTGCAGTCTGTCAACCACAAATTCTTCTAAGAAGTCGGCAAATGTCTCGCCTTGGGCATGTGGTCTTCTATAAGAAACCGAGAGGATGGTTTAAAAAGAGCATGTAACGTATCTTAATGTTAAGCTGATACACGTAGTAAGAGGTAGTATTAAGGCTATATAGAGCCACTAAAACAGTGAGGTGATCCGTAGACATGCTTTACTCTTATGTAAGTAGAAGAAAAAGTGAGACGGAGAGACATGGCTGGAGGCGGGAAAGTATAGGAATAGGACACTATGCTTCTGCTCATACAAGGAACAGTAGACATGTAAGACAATAAGCAGATCACAGTAAGGATATATTTAACATTAACACGACTCTTAGCGAGGAGTACACGGCATGAAAAAGGGGTTAAATCATGCTCTCATTTAACAGATAGGAGAAGAGAGAACTCGAGGTCTTGCACAGATTTAAGAAGGTTGAAGAAAAGACCCCAAGAGAACAGAGCTTATTTGTCTAAATATATTTTATTTAAGAGCAGATATGTATAAAATATTTAACCTACCATCTATTTAATTAGATGGACTAGCGTTAATATTAATGTTGATGTTATGTTGATGTTTATGTTGATGTTAGGTTTGTTGATGTTGATGTTATCTTGATGATGTTGATGTTGACGTTGTGTCTCTTTCTGTCATTGAGTGCCTCAGGCTCAACATAATTATCAGCCTCAGGCTCAGTAAGCCAAGGTTTCTCTCGCTAAACTAAAGGCGGAATCAACATCGAGGGGTCTTCAGCACCACTCACAACCCATCAACCATTGCCCGATCCGGAGTCCCAGATCAGTTCACGAAGTCATATCTTACTGTCGACCTTCGAGACGGGCTATCTTTATGCAATCCGAATAGTCTCCTTCTGCGCTCCAGTTCCATCTCCCCCGCCCCCTTCATATACCTTCGGCGATCGCAAGTCGAACCCCGCGCAAAACCAAACCCCCCTCCCCACGCGACTTTCTCGACAAGGCTGCCCTTCGTCAGACCTTCCTAGCTACTTGGAAGCACATAACGCGGTCTCTACCCGCTTTGCGCTGTGCCTCGTAGGCCGGCCGCAGAATGGCGCGAGTATACGCAGATGTCAACCAGCAGATGCCACGAGCATATTGGGACTATGACAGTGTCAACATCACCTGGGGCCTGCTGGAAAACTACGAGGTGGTCAGGAAGATTGGTATGGACCCGCGCATGCCCTCCCGCAAGCATCTGTATGCGCAGACTAACTCTCATCTGCAGGTCGTGGAAAGTATTCCGAAGTTTTCGAGGGTATCAACGTCGCCAACTACCAGAAATGTGTGATCAAGGTGCTCAAGCCGGTCAAGAAGAAGAAGATAAAGAGAGAGATCAAGATCCTGCAGAACCTCTCCGGTGGGCCAAACATTGTCGCCCTGCTCGATGTTGTCAGGGACAGCCAAGTAAATATATCCTCTCGTCTTGGTGTTCCAGATCCTTTTCCTTCTGCGGCACCTGGCCTCGGTGCTTGTACTGGGCTTGTTTTGTCAGACAAGGAGAACGACGACTCATTTTTGATGCAGAGCAAAACGCCCAGTTTGATCTTCGAGTACGTCAACAACACGGACTTCCGAAGCCTCTACCCCAAATTCGTCGACTACGATGTCCGCTACTACATATTTGAACTCCTTAAGGTATGACATGTCATGATGGATGGATAGAAAGATATACTGATAGATTACAGGCGCTGGACTTCTGTCACAGCAAGGGCATAATGCACAGAGACGTCAAGCCACATAATGTCATGATCGATCATGAGAAGAGACAGGTGAGTTACATGGAGACGCGCGGTAATTCGTTTTAGAATCTGACATGTGATAGCTGCGTCTTATCGATTGGGGTCTTGCGGAGTTCTACCACCAAGGCACCGAGTACAACGTTAGAGTCGCGTCAAGGTACTTCAAGGGACCAGAGCTCTTGGTGGACTTCCAAGAATACGACTATTCTCTGGACATGTGGTCGTTAGGCGCCATGTTCGCATCGATGATTTTCCGCAAGGAGCCATTCTTCCACGGAAACAGCAACTCGGACCAACTGGTCAAGATCGCCAAGGTTCTCGGCACGGAAGACTTGTTCGACTATCTCGACAAGTATGAGATCGAGTTGGATGCACAGTACGACGACATCCTTGGCAGATTCCCAAAGAAGAGCTGGAATAGCTTCATCAATACGGATAACCAGAGGTTTGTTAGCAACGAGGCCATCGACTTCTTGGATAAGTTACTCAGATACGATCACCAGGTATGTGGTGCCATTCCCATTTGTCAGGGCTTCTTTCTCACATTTCCTAGGAACGCTTGACAGCCAAGGAGGCCATGGCACATCCATACTTCGCACCTGTACGTGCCAACGAGCAGGCAGCTCTCGAGGCCGGCACCAAATCATAAGTGCGACGCAGCCTAGCAAAACAAAAGCATCAGCAGCGCCGAAGTGAACCTTTGGCTGCAGTCACGACATAGCCGCGCCCAGACGCAACTGGGCAGGCACAGCGAAAACTATTTTATGGCCGTGGCAGTAGTGGCTGTCAACAGCAAGCATGCGTGGGGCCTGTTACTTGACGATGTCAACGTTTTCCACGCGGAATGGGATGATGAGAGCAGGTCGTGGAGGGGTGCTTGGGGGTCGTGTGAGGTGGTGGCGTTTGCCTTTTTTTATTGTCTGTTGGCTTGGCTTCCATACCAGAGGGATGTACCTCTTTGAGCGTGTCGAAGGGAGAGACAGAGGAGGGTGAAGAGGGGGTGGTAATGCGTCGCTGTGGATAGACTTAATGGCTATACAGTGATGAAATGCCTAGAATGGATTATGAGTCCCGGCGAGCGTCCTTGGTTGATTGTGCGAGATCTATGTCTTAACTCTCATAAGTCCTTATGCAAAAGAAGACCTAAGTCTCTGTTTCTCAATGACAGGACATGAGCATACATCAGAATCCCTAGGCCGCGAAGGCCAGCACGCGAGCAACGTAGCAACATCGCACAAAGAAACACACCTATCCATCCATCCATCCATTGCCCTCCTCCCCTCCTCGCACAACCCACGTCTCTCCTCTCCCCCAACCCCCAAGCATCCCCAGCCCATCCGCATCGCCTCCCTCGCCTCCACCGAATCGCGCACCTCCGCGCACGCGAAGCCACACGCCAGGCTGCCAAATTCGCCGGCTCCGGCGGCCCGCGCCTCCCTTTGTTCGTGAGGAGCCGGGAAGGAAGGAAGGCGCGCCGGAGGCGGCGGCTTGGGTGGTGAAAGGCGGGAGGGACGGTTGGTGGGATTGCGCGTGGGGTGTGGATGTGAGGATGTGAGGAGGGAGATGGATGATGGGAGGGGGATTGGTGGGGTAGCGGGGAAGGATGGTGGGGTGGAGAGCAGGTTTCGATGGCTTGGCTTGATGGGAGTTGACTTGACTTGACTTGACTTGACTTGACTTGACTTGACTTGACTTGACTTGACTCGAGTCTCTCCCTATCCGAGGGATTCGTTTCAAAATGGAAAAAATGCGCGTGGAAAACTAGAAGCAAATGATCTCCAATGCGACTGAATCATTCATTATTTCCTGGCTCATATGTATGCACGGCGCTCCAACGCTAAATAACCCTCACACCAACCATACAACCATATATACGACGTCCGTCGTCCCCATATGTGCTCGCCAACGCCCCACGCCGCCCAATTATTATGTAAACAGAAAGTCCTTCATGACCGGCGAACTCGAGAACTCCGGGTTGAGAAGGACGCAGCTGGGAGGAGTCAGTGCTCTGCAATGCGCCGGGGGGGCGGAGACGTCGACATACTTGAGGAAGTACTGCAGCCCGATCCGCCTGTGCTCGAGGAACTGCGGGCGGAACTTGGAGACGACGCCCTTGGGGGGCAGGGGCGGCATGGAGGCCTCGGAGAGGGGGAAGGTCATGAGGAGGTTCTGGCGGAGGGTGTCGAACTCGGAGTATCGCTTCTTGATGCTGATGGTGCTTCCCTAGTTGACGAAGTCAGCCGTGAGCGTGGCGATGGGTGCGCGGAGAGCTGCGCACACTCAGGGTCTCGATCTGGATGTTCCAGACGACGAACGCGCCTATTCCCGCGCGGTTTCCGTTCACGACGGCGTGGTCCTCGATGGTGACGCTCTTTGCCCAGCAGGCCGCGTTCGCGTCAGAATAGCCGGTCGTGTTGTCGTGGAGTGTTATGCCGCCCGGCAGGACGGAGTCGAGAGAGGCGTGGGAGCGGACTCGATTGTGTGATTGCATCCAGTAGGGCGGGGAGTTGGCTGGTGATGCATGGCTGTCGTAGGGGGGAGATGGATCTAGCAGTGAGCCGCTTGCGCTGGTGTTGCCGTCGTCCCGTTTGATGCCATGAATGCGCGTGCCTCCACTGTGGACTCCATCCATCGACGGAGACTCGGAATGCCGTAGATGAAGGTGAAGATGAAGATACTTAGAGCAGGATTCGGGTAATGTCCAAGGGCAGATCTGATAACAACGTTCTCAAGCTGACCTGGGGAAGGACGTACTTGGACGTTGTACCGCCACATGCGCCTCGGTCAGGGGTGTCTGGTCTCTGTTTTTGCCAGTGGGCGGTGAGCCAAGCGGAAGCGAAACGAGGCTGTGGTAGCCTCGTCAGCACATGGGTCACTGATTGGCCGATACGGGGTGGTGGAGAGTACATTACTCCAGTACTCCATTGCTCCATTACTCCATCACTCCCTTACTCCTTTTTTCGCAAAACCTTTATTTTATGCGTATCTGGCCATAATCTCTGGCCACCCCGCCTAATCTCTGGCCATAATCTCTGTATCTACCCGCAATGCATATCATAATATCTTCTGCAAAGCCATGGTTGCATGGAAACATGGAAACATGGAAACATGCAAACATGCAAACGGACACAGGGAGAGCAGATTCCTCGTGTTGCCGTCCTCACAACGTCATGCGGTGGGTGCATGCAGCATTCTCGTCGACGTGGTTGGATTCCAGCGTTGGATACGAATTCCTCTGCCCAAAATAGAAAGTCGTCCTGAAGATTTGACTGAGATGTGCACAGGCAATGGGCAGGCACTATGACTATGAGTCTGTGATGTACATATGTGCTGTATGTACTACTGAAGAGGTACATATTTATGTAGTATATCTGCATACTAAGGTACATAATACAGACTACTCCGTACGGGGCCAAGACCCTCCCTGCTCGGGCTGCACCGCAGTCCGAGGTGAACTCAAGAATCCGACATGGGATCTGCGGGCTCTGCGGGCTCTGCGGGCTCCACTGAGCTTCTTTCGTTGTCGCGAACTTCACTCCTTCTCCTTCTACTCTACTATATCTAGATACTTGTCGTCACTCGCTCTCCATTTCTGTGGCTTTGGCTTTGGCTTTGAGCTTGGCTTTGGCTTCTTGCATATTATTCCTTTAATAACCACATTCATTTGTCCGGCTTGCTTCTGATCATCTATCTCATCTCTCTTCGTCGAGACCTAGCTAGCTACTTTATTAATCCCGAAGGTCGGTACTGCTGTCTCCCCGAGCAACCTCATTCCTCGTCCAACGTGGTGTTTGTTTTGTCGATCAATCAATCAATCAAACAATCAAAAGGGCCACGCGACAGGATCTTTCAAGTGAAGAGCTGACCAGACCTGACCAGACCTGACCACTTCTCAGCAGTCAAAAATCACATTCGCTCAAATTCTAATTCTAAATATACTCGTCTTCGAAATGTTGTCGCTCAAGCTTTCCGGCATTGCTGCCCTTCTCATGTCCGCCGTTGGAGTTCAGGCCCAAGTCCAATACTGGATCAATCCGGCGAGCGTACCTATCGCCACGAGAAGTCCGTCACCCACACCGCTCATACCTGATATCTCTGTGCTGCATACTGACGGGCCCAGACGTATGGTGCAGTAATGAGCAGAGCACCTGCCCGCTGCTCTGCTTGCAATACCCTGGCGAGTCCATGACAACCAACGCGAACGATTGCGATCCAGTACGATACCACTCTTTACCTAGCTGTCAATTGTATCTAATTTGCTACAGGAACTCTTGACATACAGCTGCGTTTGTGCGAACGGATTCGCTCCCAACATGACCGAATACAGCTTGACCCTCCCCTACTTCATCTGCCAACAATGGGGCCAGCAGTGCGTTGCCGGCTGTGGTAGTTCCAATATCTGCCAGTCCGACTGTCTCCAGAAACACCCATGCGGTGCTCAGGACCCAACCCGCGTCAATAGCACCTCCACCAGCAGAACCGCAACCGCAACCCAGGGTACCGGAACTGGCGACGCTTCCGCGGCTGGATCGACCGGCGCTGTTGTCTACAGCGGATTTGGCTCAGATTCTACCGTTGCCGCTGGAGCGGCTGCTTCGACTCCAACCAGTGCTGCTCAAGCCGCCATGGATCTCGGCAGGAGTTATGGCCTTCCAGCCGTCTTCGCTGGCCTCTTCGCTGTCTTCGGCCTTGTCATGTAGGAGGTCAATATGGCGATGGTTTCCAGCTGTGCTTTCTGTCTCGAGTGCATGTCGGCTCTTCTGACACTTTTCTTGCGCGCATATTGTCGTCTTTAGCGATGCATATATTACACTGTCCTTTCGGCGAATACGATGGCAAGTAAGGTAGATGTTGGTAATGGCCTGTGGAGGTTGGATTGGATGTCGCAGTGCTTGGAGATCAGATGATGATGGTAATATAGGATGTTAAACTTAATATGGGGCGTCTTATGCTAGCGCTCTTGCTGAAATCTGTGTGCTCATTCAGCTTTATACGAGTGTTATATTGCACATCTTGTCTCTGATGAAGAGCTTCTATCCTCTCAGACTTACCCGACCCACATTGATAACAACATGCATGATTTCAGGCCGACTTCAATTTTCAACCTGGCCCAAACCCAACTTATGAACTTCTGCAATCGATTAGGGGTCTTCTGAGAATCTAGGAACAGCCAGAACCAGAGACATTTTCGTTGTCACCTCACCCTCAGCGAAAAGCGTACCAACCAGTTTGGATCATTCTCATTCCCACGCCCCTCGCGCTCCCTCACCTTCCGAAGCGTGAGGATGTTTTGATACTCGACAAACACCAATCGTGCCTGATATTCTTGAAGCGCATGAGGCGGCCGCATCCCATTCATGTCGACTGCATCTTCCTCAACGCCATCTTCCTGAAGTGCAGCGCTGATAAGGAGCGCCGCCTCGGTAAGAGCCCCCATATCCACCAGCCTTTCGTGAGCGGCAACATCGAACTCGATGCCTTGGTTGCTCAGGTGGGTTTCACGGCTCTGCGTCTCGCGCTCCTGCGACATCGCGTCGGCGGTGTCGTTGTCGTCCCAGACTGTCCTTGGGGCAAGGAATTGGTGCAGCTCGAGGAGGAGAGTGTGAGCGTCCATGGCGTGGAAGAGGTTGTTGCGCCGCACAGTGATGGCCGAGAGATCGGACTTGAGGGCGTCGGTGATGGCTGCTGGCCGCGGTGCTGGGTGGGAGGCGAGGTAGCGCTTGATGGCGGAGGGAAGGTCGCGGACTTTAAGGCTGGTGGGGGTAGGGGATGTCGATGGGGTCGTCCCTGGATCTCCTAGGGTCGTGGGATCAGTTTCGATCATGTTCACCTCCTCTACGGCAGTCTTTGAAAATTGTGGATATGGGGATTGTATTGTTTTGTTCACGCAGGCTCGATCTCGCGAATGAATACTGTAATGCTGTGGTTCAACATCAGAACCCAAGTGACGCCTGTCACAATACTTCGTAGTTTGTATTTGGCATCTGTAAATAAAGTTCAGGAGTTCAGGATTCAGGAGTTCAGGCTGGTCTCTTCCGCGCGCTTAATCACATGCCAAAGTCCACGCACGCAAAACGTTGTCGCAGTCCGCCGGCCATACCCTGAATCAGGAACACCAAAAACCCAAAATTGTTCAACCTCAGCAGAGCCTTTGAGTCGAACCCCTTTCACTGATTCGGCAACTCGGCGCGTGCTGTTCTCTTGAAAAGAGAAAACCCATTCTTTTCACAACAAGATCATGGACCTTTCGCCATAGCCCCTTTCTTTCACTCCCCAACTACCAACTACGACGACACCCTCGACCCACATAGCGACCTCGGAGAGCGGAGCGCACAAGCTTGCGCAATCTCCAGCACCCAACCATCGTCGACAAAATCCACGCTGTGCATAAATTCGCGGGGTGAGCGAAGCATACCTAGGTATTTCTGCTTCGTCGCTACCCTCAGCATCTGCATTCCTACAAAGAGCGACAGTAGGAAAAGTCAAGAGATGTCTCCCAGCAGAAGTAAAGCCCACTTACGGCTGCGTTCAGACTCTCACGTCCCGACCTTTGCTAACCTGCTGGCCACTGTAGAGGAAGCGGCCGCCGAGTGTCTGAGCGAGGATGCCCTCGTGCATCTCAAGTCCTACAAGTACTCGAGCGTCGACAAGAGCTATATCTCGAATTATATCCTGAAGCACTACGTATGTTGAGCTGGAAGGGACCCTGGGAATCCTGGGAGCGCACTGGCTAACGCGACGTCGAAGTGGAATGCCTGCGTCGAATTATTGCCCATGTGGCTTGCGCCGAATATGGTGACGCTGCTGGGCTTCTTTTGTATATTGAGCAATGTCATCTTCCTAGTGATATGGCAGCCGGAGATGGATGGACAAGTGCGACTCTACCGCCCGCAGTCGCAAGGAGCATGTGCTGATGCGTCTATCTAGGAGCCATCGTGGTTATATTATAGCTTCGCCCTCGGCCTCTGGGCATACTCGACTATGGACAACATAGACGGCAAACAAGCCCGCAGGACCGGCACCTCCAGTCCGCTCGGCGAGCTCTTCGACCACGGCATCGACTCCCTGAACTGCACACTTGCCAGTCTCCTTGAGACCGCCGCCATGGGACTCGGGAACTCGAAATCAGCCATGTTCACCGCTCTTGTGCCTTGCCTGCCCATGTTCTTCTCAACGTGGGAGACATATCACACACATACACTATACCTAGGCGTCATCAATGGGCCGACGGAAGGTCTCATCCTCGCCTGTTCCGTCATGGCGGCAGCGGGACACTACGGCCCATCCATCTGGACGCAGCCGCTGATCAACTTCTTCGGCGACGAGTTCTTCCCCTCCTCCCTGTCCACAGTCACCTTCCGCGACGTCTGGGTGGGCATCATCGTCTTCTCGCTCTTCGCGACGCACATCCCCTTCTGCGTGCACAATGTGATCCTCGCGCGGCGGCGCGACAACCTGCCCATCCTGCCCGTGTTCCTCGAATGGACGCCGATGGCCACCTTCACGCTCTCCGTCGGCGCCTGGCTGCTCTCGCCGCACTCCACGCTCATGGACGAGAACCACCTCGTCCTCTTCTGCCTCACCATGTCCTTCGTCTTCGGGCGCATGACGACCAAGATCATCCTCGCGCACCTGACGCGCCAGCCCTTCCCCTACTGGACCGTGATGCTGTGGCCGCTGGTCGGCGGGGCCATCATCTTCAACCTGCCGGTCCTGGGGCTGCCCGCCGTGACGGCCAGCTGGGAGCTGCGGTATCTGCAGGCCTACTTCGTGTTCGCCGTCGTCGTGTATTTCCGCTGGGCGTTCCTGGTCATCGATAGCATCTGCGCGTATCTGAAGATCAACTGTCTTACGATTCCGGCCGCGAAGCAGAGGGACCTCGAGATTGATCAGAAGGTCGTGGAGACGGAGAAGATGCTTTCGAAGGGGAGGGCGAGGTTGAATGGCAGCTTGAGGGCTAAGGGGACGAATGGGTTTGCGAATGGACATGCGAATATCAGAGAGAAGGTCTATTGAGACGGTAACTCGGAGGCCGATCGTAATGCCTTAGAGGCTGTATTAGATCTAGGAGTCTAGATGCAACACGAGCAGCGATGGCAGTGGTGGTGGATGTATCTATCCCATAATCCTGCTGCAGAAAATCGGGCAGGGGCGAAGGGTGTCAGCGGAGTCGGTCAGCTTCAACACAACAACAACAACAACAGTTTGCATACAATAGAGGCGATGGATTGGGCGAGAAGATTCACGATTTACGCAGCTTGCTTCTCTTCCACAGAGAATGACGAAAAGGCATCGATGGGCGTTCCCGGGGATATACACAGTATGCTTATTGTGGGCATTTATATATTTATTTTACGGCTGAGAGCGAATGAGCGTGGTTAGTATTCTGATATCTTGTGCATGGCATGGACTAGACTGGTGGTGGTGGCAGTGAGTGTATATAATAATTAATGGAAAGCGAATACTCTTGAATAGGGGCATATATATACGTTCAACCGTGCGCTGTCCCTGTCCTCTTTCTATCCTCAAAACGATATACCCAAGCAAGATCAAAGAGAATGGGAAAGTGCCGATCTACCACGACAATACTAGAGTTTACGACCGGATCCCGTCAGGTCATACCATGCCTAGCCGCCCCCTTGTACCGTTGTCCCCCGATTCTCACCACCGTTCTCCGGACTCCGCCTCTGCTCACCATCGGCCAGGCCCCCGTTATCACATCGTTCGCCACCTATCCATGCCATCTCCCACCACACTCCCCTCACCGGCAGCCTCTCACCCCGAGACCCCAGCGTCCACCCAGACAGCAAAAGCCAAACCCATCAGCCGTCCTGTCCTCCTGTCCCACCGGTCTAGAGTCCACGCACGCCGCATAAGCTGGTTGAGGTCCCCGTTTCTTTTTGTCTGAAGGAAAAGAGAACGGGGGAAGGCGAGGGCTAAGAGGGACGAGGAGTTGAATTTATAGTGAGTGAAGAAGAACTTAAGACGGCATTTGGGTGGGATCGTGGAGCAAAGAATCGAGTATCCATCCCTTTTGGATTCAAGGATGTAAAAGGATCTAACAGGTATGCTAAGTATTAAGTGGCGCTTTTATAGAATGGAGGAATTTGTTATTTACGTGGGAATAAGCGCAGAAGTATGGTATTGTATTAGACGCGGGAAACCGCTCAATGTTCGAGGATGTGCTGGTTTGCGCACTTGTGAGGCTGCACACGCACAGCCTTCCATGATGATAATCGTCATCGTTCGTGTTCGAAGCTTGGCACAGCCCTGTTCCTGAACTTATGTACTGTTACTGACTTACTGTGTACTCCACACGATAATGCATGCAAGGCTCCGAACAATGCCGTCTGGCCAAGAAGGCTGACGCGTTTGGTAGCCCTCCCTCTTTTCTTTTGTACATGTTGGCTTCGAGTTTGCATTTCAGCATCGCACATGGAAGCGAGCCTTAACAACTTTGTAGCGTTGAGTCTCAGCTTCTGTCCTTCATACTTGTCCTATCATTACCCCATACTCTCCGCTCTCCGCTCTCCGCAAAAGCGCTGATCACCCCGCATCTCCCAAGCGCAAACCGGGGCCATTCCAGCGCCAGGGGCAAGTTGCATATTGCCATGACAGTGGAGTGTCCCCTTTCCTCGAGCTCCCAACACCCATCAACGATCTCCTCCGCCCCCCCCTCCTCCTCCTCCTCATCCACCAGGCACCCAGAAAGACGGCACAACAGTGGCCATGCCTCCAAAGCCTCCATCAGCTCCGTCGCCTCTGCGCGCTCGCACAAAGAATACATCGACTCGCTGCCCGTGCCGACGCACGCCGAGCTCGAGCGCATCGCGTCTGTGCAGATCCACAAGGAGGAGGAGCTGATCTTGAGGGATCTTGGCAGGCAGCACCCGGAGCTGAGTGGTGCGGAGAGGCATCAGGCGGCGGAGCTGATACAGAGGAATTATAGAGGGTATAGGGAACGCAGGCAGATGAGAGGCTTGGGGCTGGATGCGAGTAGCAGATGGGTGGAGGCGTTTAAGGAGGCAAGGTATAGGAACTTGACGATGCCGAGGCCGAGGGGTTCGCTCGAGGAGAGCGGAGCAGGGCCGGGGATAGATGGATCACCGCTTATGAAAAAGCCGAGTGACGCAAGGAGTAATTGGAATAAGTTGGGGACAATTGTGAGGAGGGCGGCGAATGATGAAGATTCGAGTATGCAGAGCAGCGGCGAAGAAGAATCGGAGGAGAGTCGACGGATGAAGGCAGAGCAGAGGGAGGAGAGACAGAAGTCGGCGAGGACTATGGTCCTGCAATATTGGCTGGAAATGGTGGATGTGCGGCACAGATACGGGAACAACCTGAAGATCTATCACGAGGAATGGCAGGAATCGAATACGAAGGAGAATTTCTTCTACTGGCTGGATTACGGAGAAGGCCGACAGATTGACTGCGCAGGATGCCCGCGAGAACGATTGGATCGAGAAAGAGTGCGCTACCTCAGCAAGGAGGAGAGACTCGATTATCTGGTGAAGATAGACAAGGACGGTCTCCTTTGCTGGGCGAAGAATGGCGCCAGAATCGATACTACGGTCAAATACAAGGATAGCATACATGGGATTGTGCCGATTGACAGCGATGTGCCGGAGTTTAAATTCGAAGATGAGGAGGCATCCGCCGAGACGGCCCGTGATAATGAATCTGATTCCTCTACATCGGGGGAAGACGAAGGCGTGAGAGATGCACGTCACCACTATACGAACAATAATCTTGACAGCGCAAAAAGCCGGAAAAAAGTCAAGCATGTCTCTCCAGCAACTATCTTGAATAAGCTACTGCGCAGCTCTATCAAGGAGAACACATGGATATTCGTGGCAGATACGAATTTCCGTCTCTATGTTGGCATCAAGCAATCCGGCGCTTTCCAGCATTCTTCCTTCCTCCATGGCTCGAGGATCTCAGCAGCCGGCCTGCTGAGAATCAAGGACGGATTGCTGCACAAGCTGTCCCCGCTCTCTGGGCACTATCGACCGCCAGTGTCCTCCTTCCGAGCTTTTATGCATGCTCTCAAAGACGTAGGCGTTGATATGTCACACGTCTCCATATCACGGTCCTATGCGCTTCTCGTTGGATTGGAGGCCTATATCAAGACTCAGAAACGAAGCAAGAAGATTGTGCAGAGACTGATCCATGGTCGCGACAAGTCGCTGAGTCCTGACGATGTTGGATTTCGCCAGGAGGAGGAGCTGGATAAGAGTGAGAGCGTGGGGAGGGAGCGAAGAGTTCTGGACATGCACGAGGATGGGGAAAGAGAACTGAATAGGCTGAATAGCAAGTTCACGAGAAAGCTGCATATTGGAACGAGGACGCCTGCTCATGGAAATGAAAGCATGGAAGAGGGTTATGATGAGACGGACGGGAAGGAAGGAGTAAATGTTGATGGACTGAGAAAGGAGGCCTAAATGATTGACGAAATAATGATCTCTGATGGTTTATGAGCTATGAGGTTAGAAAAATGATACCAATTCGCATTCCTCGCCCAAGCACAGTAGTTTTATTGTTGATCCGTTGGATATTCCTGATAGGAATTGAGCATCAGAGCGTTTGAAACTTGAAAGGCAGATAGCAAGATATGAGAACCTTGATGAGACCACAAACTCCACATGAGATTTCACATTAAAATCCTTCTCTCCAACTCAATATTGCCTCTCAGCGAGATTTCACTCGTGCAGCGAAGACGTTGCCAGTTTCAGGGACCTGGATCCCTAAGCAATTGACGGTCGGACCTCACTGGCGCATCGCAGCATCCTCACAAAGAAAATGCCACAAAGACAATTAAATCTCTCCAACTCCTGCCTTAGAAATGTTCTTATCGTGCGAAATTTTTGTTCTCAATTGATCGTTTGATACGCTCCCTTGATACGTTCTTTCCGAAGTGTTAAAGCCAAGAAACCATTACACATCTCGCACCCTTTCCCGTCTGGCCCAGCGTGACTAGAGACTTCCCGGCCCTGCAATCACCTCTCCTCCTCAGCAACGGGTGACCCGAAATGGCACGAACGCATAGATAGCCAAATCCTTCCCCAATGATCTAAAAAAAAACTCCTCCTGTCCAAAACAAACCATTCAATCCCACTGCCATCGCGCGTCGCGTCCAGACCCATGATTATCGAGCCATGCGCCACGATCCTCGGCGTCGCTCAACTAATGGCCTCCCCGTCCGCGCGACCGACTCGAAGGCCACGAGCCGCGCCGAAGAGCGACCTGAGTGCGTGCCACGCGCCGCCGGCAGAGTCGCTCGAGGCCCGGAGCGACGCCGCGAGACGCACGCTGAAGCGGCCGCGGAGAGGGAGCGCGGCGAGCGACGAGGAGCTCGATCGCGCGGCACACAAGAGGGCGAGACGCTCGATTGAGGCGCAGCAGAGGCCGAAGGCGAGGCCGAGGAAGGTGGCTGGCGGCGTTGGAAATACGGTGAGTGTGAAACAGGAAGGGTTGAGTCGGCGAGAGACGCAGAACGCGACGACGACGACGACGGCGACGACGACGGCGGGTCAGGATAGTGAAGGGAAGGGGAGGCAGATGCCGAGGTCTGCGGAGAAGGCGATCAATGGTATTAAGCATGAGTTGGAGAGGCTGCAGCCTGCGGAGGTGGACATGAAGGATGAGAAGAGGAAGTTGAGATCACAGGAGGGGACGAGGTTCAAGAGTGAATTATCAGCGTACTTCCCCGATTACGATGTTGTTATTGGCAATGAAGCTGAGGAGACGCGTAAGTAGAGCTCCATTAGGTGGTCGACCGAGACTTGAATTCAATTGCTGACATCGCCAGATTTCCTCAACGTCGACACTCCGATAATTATTGTCGACAGGAACCCTTCTCTGCCGAAGCCTCAACAGCCTACCTCGCCGTCTCCGAAGAAATCACGAATTGCAAACGGCACGGCGCCTGAGCCAAAATACAAACAGTTCAGAGATTCTCTGTTCGACGACCTGTATCAGGCGCAAAAGGTGGATTTCGGATTTTTAGATAAGCACTCAAAAGCTACCCCACAATCGGATCCTCTTCCACCCTCATACTACAATGTCGCTCATCGGCGCGCGGAGCGATTGGAGAAATCGATTCGTAATTCAGAAAAAGGAAGGGCACAGCATGAAAGAGACCAAGTTATCAGGCTGCTGGAGGGGCTCCAGGGTCATGACTGGCTGAAGGTGATGGGGGTAAGCGGCATAACGGAGGGCAAAAGGAAAGATTTCGAGCCGGCACGAGATCACTTCATCAAGGGATGCCAGGTGATCCTGGAGAAGTTCAGGATGTGGAGGGAAGAAGAGAAACGCAGGAAGCTGGAGAAAGAAAGAGTCCTGGCTGAGGCAACACAGGAAGAAGTCGAGGGCGAAGAGAGCGACGGGGATCCGCCGGACTACAGCGATGTCGACCACGCCGCCGCCATGCAGCTTCACGAGGAAGCGATAGCTCGGTCAGCGCCTCATACGCCGAAAGGGAGGGCGAAGAAGCGGCCCAAGGTCGAGTTTGAAGAGCCGCCGGTGCATCAGGCGGAAAAGGAGTTTAAGTCGTTCTACAAGAAGCCGTATCTGCGGCAGGCAGCGCTTGAGAAGCGGAGGAGGAGCGGCAGAAGCGTGTCGGCCTGGGGTCAACCCATTCCTGACATACCAGAGAGGGAGTTTGACCTGCCGGAGGAGCTGAAGGAGGAGGCTGGGACGGAGGCGACGGCGAGGAGAAAGAGGCGCGGTCGGAGAGAGAGCGTCACAGCGAAGAAGTGTGAGCTGAATTGAAAGTGCTTCATTTGGCTTCCTAGGTGTACGGTAAAGTGGGAGATTGGCTGTACGGCTTTGCACGGCGTTGGCGATGTTGGTGACGGGAATGAAATTACTTGTAAGATACCTATACTTTGTTGGAGCATTGGTGTGTTACTGGAATAGCACTTCTGTGCAGTGTTAAATATACCATTGAATCTAAAAAGAAGATGAATTGACGATCAAATGCTGTGGCTTGGAATGATTTCCGAGTGATGAGTGATGGGAAGATACAGTGAAGCACGTGACCCTGGGGAATCTTTTGCCAAGCAATTTATTTGGCGCGATTATTCAACTCTGGGTTCACAGCTCAAGCGCAAAAGTCGCGACGCTCGAGAGCTGTGTACAGTACATACATCCTCTGTCGACTCTACGCTGTGTAGTGTACCTCACTGCGCAATACAATAGATAAACATTGGCTTAATGAAATAGAAGACTCAACACCTGTGCAAAATCGCCTGTAGAATCTTGCAGCTTTCGATTTCACTTAACCGTCAAATATCAAATATCACTGCCTCGTTGAATTCACCAGCCTCGGTTTGGTGTAGGATCGGCCACCAGTTCACCACTACTTATTCAAGAACATACCAAGCCATCCACATACTGCGAAGGACACAAGACGACTTACGACCTGGGAACAAAGACAAAGCTCATTCATGATTGTCAGTGGAGGTGAAGCACGGCGCATATGAGTGACGCTGTCTACAAGCCTGGGCGCTCGTCGTGAAGACGACCACCTCAGTCGAGCGAGCACCTCCAGCACCACCCTCCACCTCCACGATGGAGGCCCCGCCACGCCCTCCCCCAGCCATCGAAGAATACACACCTGGTTTCATCGTCTCTCACCAGAAGCTCGAGATCGAGGTCAACTTCGTCACGCAGAGCATCACTGGCCGCACCGACATCACCATCCTGCCCCAGCGTCGCGACCTGAAGGAGCTGCGGTTCAATGCGCGACAATGCCAGATCCCTGATGAGGGAGTTAAAGTGAATGGGAAGAGCGCGGGCATACAATATGACGATCCCTACGAGCGCGTCACCGTGCCTGAATACCTCATGCAGACGGCAGACCAGCATGAGGTGCAGAAGGACAGGGTGAAGGCCCTGATACAGTCTAAGCCTGTGCCGGGCGAGCTCACCATCTACATGCCCAAGTCAGTGCGCATTGAGGATGTGAACCCCTTCTCCGAGCAGGCGCCGCGCGCCGTGCGCGACCGGGCGCTGGCGACAGTGCGGTCGAGCAGTGTGGTGAATGGGGGCCCGCTGTCAGTATCTACGCCGGTGATGACGCCGAAGACAAGCGAGGAGCAAGCGCTGCGGTATGCGCCGCTGACGGTGTCGATACCGTTCTCGACGCGAAACTTCAGGGATGGGCTGCATTGGGTGGGCATGGAGGACGGGGATACACGATACGCGCATGTGTATACGAGGCATTCGCTGGTTCCGGGGGTTGCGAGCTGCATATTTCCCTGCCTGGATAACCCAAGCATGAGGTGTACGTGGGAAGTTGTGATTAAGTGTGGGAGGACGTTGGGGGATGCGATGAGAAAGCCGCCGGCGAAGTCGAATGGGAATCATTCGAACAGGAAGGAGCACGAGAACCACAAGCCGAACGGGATCAATGGCCATTTTGACCCGTCTGATTTTATCGTCGATCTCAGCAATGACGATAGCCTGCTGGAGATGAATGCTGTCTGCGCCGGAGAGCTCATTCACGAGGCGCAAGACCCAAAGGACGGCACCAAGAAGATCCTCACATATCACTGCAGTACGCAAGTCGGACCTCAACATATTGGTTTCTCCGTCGGGCCTTTCGAGCAGGTCGACCTCTCCGAATTCCGTGAAGATGAAGGGAATGATAAGCTTGGCCAGAAAGCCGTGAAGGTCTATGGCTATTGCTTGCCAGGCCGAGCAGACGAGCTCCGGAATACCTGTGAAACAATGGCTTTTGCAGTGGATTGGTTCTCGCTCAATTTCGGCTCTTACCCATTTCCCGATTACAAGATATGCTTTGTGGACGATCAAATGGCGGATGTTGTACCTGTGGCCGCGTTGTCGCTGTGCAGCTCAAGGCTATTTTTCCCTGAGGATATCATCGACCCGGAGGTCGAGACGACACGGAAGCTCATACATGCTCTTGCGAGCCAGTGGATCGGAGTGAGCATCATCGCGAACCAGCGGACGGATATGTGGGTTGTGGTCGGGATATCATATTTCATCACGGACCTTTGCATGCAGAAGCTCTGCGGGAACAACGATTATCGATTCCGCCAGAAGACCAATGCGGATAAATTGGTGGACCTGGACTTTCAACGACCGTCTATATACGCATTGGGAGAGATCCTGCACTTGGGCCAGTTTGAGATGGATTTCATGATTCTGAAAGCGCCTCTGGTGCTCTTCATTCTTGATCGTCGGTTAACAAAGCTGTCTGGTTCAACCGGCATTGCTCGTGTCATCTCGAGGCTACTTTACAATGCTAGTACTGGCGAGCTCTCTGACAAGACCGTCACAACGGAAGGTTTCCGAAGACTGTGCGAAAAGATTGGCCACTATAAGCTCGATTCTTTCTTTAACCAATGGGTGCTTGGAGCTGGTTGTCCACGGTTTTCAGTAACGCAAAAGTTCAACAAGAAGAAGCTTGCGGTGGAAATGATTATAAGTCAGAAGCAAGATACTGTCCCGACACAACGAAAGCTCGAGAAAAACCAGTTTCTGAGAGAATTCAAGGAGGAGGCTCATGGCGTCTATGCCGGCGACGTGCAGTCGGTCTTCACTGGGCCTATGACAATTCGGATTCATGAGTCTGATGGGACACCATACGAACATATAGTGGAGATCAGAGAAGGAGTGCAAAAGATTGAGATTCCGTATCATACAAAATACAAGCGTCTGAAAAAGAGTAGGCGAGAAAAGGAACGAGCAACCGCTGGGCCTGGCATAGATATCACGGCCGATAACCATGACGACGTTCTCCTCTACTGCTTGGGTGATGTGTTGCAGTCGAAAGAAGATGTCAAGGAATGGAGCTTGATAGATTGGGACGCGGAAATGGAGGCAAAAATGGAGCAGGAGTCTTACGAATGGATTCGCATGGATGCGGATTTCGAATGGATCTGCGAACTCAATCTCAACATGCCATCATACATGTATCTTTCCCAATTGCAGCAAGACAGAGATGTTGTGGCACAGCAAGACTCGATGCTTTTCCTCGGCAAGAGTCCGCCGCATCCTTTGGTATCGACGATTCTTGTCAGAACGCTGATGGATCGACGGTATTTCTGGGGGATCAGAGAGATGGCGTGTAGGTTCCTTGCGACACATGCTGTGGAGAGTCACAATTGGATCGGGAGAGTGCATCTCGAGAAGGCGTTCCAGAGAATGTTCTGCTACCAAGGCTCGAGTATGCCCAAATCTAATGATTTCTCTAACAAGACAGATTATCTCATGAAGCGCGCGATTCCGAAAGCTATGGCTACGGTACGGAACCCCGAGGGAAAATGCCCTGCTGAGGCTCGGCAGTTTATCCTTGATCTGCTCAAGTTCAATGATAATGGCAACAATGAGTTCTCAGAGTACTACTACATCTGTACTCTGATGAAAGCTCTCACAGAATCGTTGATATCTGTCAAGAACGAGACTGCAGGCGCTATGGGCTTCACCTTCGGGGAAGAAGACGAGGAAGAGCTGAAGAGGTTCCAACAGGTCGCCTTGGAGGAGATTGAGAGATATCGCCGAATGGACGAGTGGATCCTGTCGTATCAGAATATCTATACAAGGACTGCTTTGGACTGCAAACGACGGCTCATGAAGAATAAGGTCATCCCTCCGAATCCCCAAGAGTTGTTTGCATATACACATGACGGTACAATGGACCTCGTACGGATACAGGCTTTTCATGCATTGGCTGATTTGGGCTACCTCTCTAACGATAATCTCTTACGGTACTTTCTGAATGTGATGAGCACAGATTCGTCGCCCTTCTTGCGGGACCATCTCTACCAGATTCTCTTTGCAAGTCTCGGCGCTGTGGCGCTGGGCGAGTACAAGCAAGCTGACGCTGCGCCGCCGCCTGAGGTAGACGCGGACACTCTCATTGTCGAGACTGACACGTCGATGGAGGCAAAAAAGGCCCTTATCGCACGCACGACGAGCATAGAGGGAGCGCTTAAGGCACTGAGAGAAGAGCTCAAGGACAACACGGTGTTCAAGCAGGGACTATGGGATGCGGTCAAATCGAAGCAGATCACTGTTTCCGAACAAGTTGACTATCTCGACATCTGCTTCATCCTCTACGATCCCGTCGAGTCTATGGTAGTACGGGTCAGGCTTCCAAGGTACTGGAAAGCAAAGTATCTTGGCAAGGTCAGTTCTCCTCCTGATATCCCCACACCTCGTCCGGTATTGACAAACAACAAGGGCAAAATCGTTTTCCGCCAAACCGACAAAGTCCGCACAAAGCCTCTCCCATCCATCGAGCCTCCAAAGCCTATCGTCATCGCGCCACCGCGCCCTGCGCCCGCCCCATCTCCTGTCCGCGCACCCAGCATCAAAGTCGAGAACGGCACCATGAAGCCCCCCAAACGTCCCGCACCACCCAGCTTCAGCATCGAACGCGCGCGTCCTTCCAAAATCATCAAGCTGCGCCTCTTGCCCGACAAATTGAGCAAATTCCCCCGTGGAGCCGCCCCAGCACGGTCTCCTCTCCCTTCAGCACGCCCTGCACCTTCACCGTCTGTCTCTCGACCTTCGCCATCCCCATCATTTTCTAAACCATCGAAGCCATCACCATCACCATCACCGGCGTGGCCGGCGTCTCCCGCACCCCGCGACTCTACACCCGCTACGCCGGGATCCACAGGGCAGAAGATGCGGATCCCCCTCCCGAGCACGGCAAGGGTGCCGCTGCCGAGCGCCCCAAGTGTCAGCACACCGTCGGCGCAGGTACCGCCCAAGAAGCCGAGTCTGAAGCTGAAGCTGAGTTTCGGGACGAAGAAAGCGTCGTCGGAGCAGAAGGGTTGAGGTGGTGTCGAGGAAAGGAAAGCAGGTTGCATTGGATGGAAAGGACCCAGCTATGGAATGGCAGAGGGACAGTATAGATTGCAGCGAAGAGTGCGGGAGGTCAAAAGGGGTGGTATATTGAGCGAATTGCGTGTATAGGCGTTTTTTTTGTCTCGACTTATCATGCATAGAGGAATGGCGTCCGGAGGCGAGATATTGATTGAGGAAAGGAAGATAAGGGCGGAATAATGCATTGGCTGCGTGGGTGGCATTGAGGGCGTTGAGGCGGGTCTTAGAACAGGAGGATGGTGTATATGCATCGGAGCGAATAGAAATTTAATCTCTGGCTGGCCTTGACGATGACGCTGTTATGCTTGTGATATGTTGTCCAGATGGCTCCCTGCATCATTCCGTCTTGATCATGTTGATCTCCTAGCCATCCTGTGTTGTGCACCGACGCCTTACTCCAAACTCCCGTAGTCTTCATAGCGTTCCCCTTCATTCCACCTCGCAACCCGCCATATGCCTTGTGCCCCCTTGTGCCCATCATCAATCCCTCAACTCCGTCCAGCAAGTCCCAGTCTCTCCTCCCGCGTCTTTGGCCTGGCTCTGTTGTCACCCGGGTGCGGCCTGAGCTCATCGTTCGGATCCACATTCTGCGTCTTCTTCCCTTGTGAATTCATCTCTCGTTGCATCTCTGCACGTAGAGCTGCTTCAGCTTGAGCTGCTGCTGCGGCTTGACGGTCTTCGTAGGAGGCGATGTCCTCGGATGTTAGGGTTATGGCCGTTGGCTTGCGGCGGAGCATCGTTGCGTTTTGTAGGTAGGTCTGAAGATGGAGACTGGTAATCCGCTCCTTTTGGCGAGTATATGTCACTTTTATTGTGTTTATTTACTTCGTTGGTGTTGTGTCCCGAATATTTATGGAGAGGGCATTCATGGCCGTGTCGATCCCACAGCAAGCCGCCTCTCGAGTCTCAGCCTCGCCAACGACCATCCTAACATCTAAGGCCCGTGCACCTCCAAATTCTTGAGACGACTCCAGGAAATATCACCAGAGCTCAACATCGCACTCCATACCGCCGCAATGTACAAGTGGCACCTCCAATCGGCCCTGCGGTCCTCGCGGCCCCTCGCCAATGACTTCAAAATTGCCACTGATGGCATTGCCGCCTCGTTGCGCTCATTCAGCATCTCGGCTTCCAGAGCCGCTGAGGAACCTGGTTCGTAGCATCCGCACCACTGCCCATTGGCCCTCGCTCGCTGCCCCAGCTCTGTACTATGCCATCGAGGGTGATTGAATAAAAGCTGACAACGCACAGAGGGCAAACCCAGATTCACCATAACCCGAACCAGCATAGACCGCGCCCCTGGCCCCAGAGAGGCCCGCACAGAAGGAAACGCGCAGCGCTTCACCATCTCCCGCACCGCGCGCACCAACTCCGCCGCCGCGGCCCTGGATGCCCTCGCGCCCGCTCCCCGCGGCATTGACGCGCGCAGCCTCGCCGCTCGCCCGCCAACCCTGAGGATCACGCGCGACGCGGGCGGCATGCCGAGCCGAGGCGCCTTCACGCCTGGCGGCCGGGGCGGATTTCGCGGCCGTGGCATGGGCGGCGCTGGCGGACGAGGTGGCGGACGTGGAAGAGGTGGAAGAGGTGGAAGAGGTGGACGAGGTGGACGCGGTGGACGGGGCGGCAGGGCGAGGGAGGCGGATGACGATGGTGGAAATTGGTGGGCGGAGACGCCGCTGAGCGAGGAGGAGCTGGCGTATCAGAATGCGACCACGATGGGGGTTACGAACCCGGCGAGTGTGGGGGCGACGACGTTGGAGAGTTTGCAGATTGATGTCCCGGCGCTGCCGACGAATACCGCGCCGCTTGGGATGGTGGAGATAATTCGCGATCATGCCAGGGCGTTGACGGGCCAGAACGGCAATCAGTGGATTGAGGGGGGTGAGCATGCGAGGATGTACAATCATGGGCCGGGAACGGTGTTTGTCAATGACGACGAGCTGAAGAGTGTGCTGGGGCCGAGGTATTATGAGGGCACGCCGAAGGAGTATAAGCCTGTTGCAGAGAATGTGAGGGAGGTCATTCTGAAGGGGCTCGTGGCGGGGATTTATCCCAATGTGGGAGGGGCGATGGCGAATGATACGCTGGGAGCTGTGGAGGCGACGAGCAATCAGAATGGCACGTACCTGCCGGAGGACACGAGAAGGTTAATGGCCAAGGTGGGGGAGTTGTTGCCGGCGGCGAGGGCGGCGAAGGATACAGCAGGTGGAAAAGCAGCGAGAAAGTAACGACTGCACGGGCTTAGAGAAGAGGTCCGCACATGTATCATACATAGATTGTAAGGCGTATATTGTACAAATATTTACTTGTATTCTCACACTCCCATGGCACTTCATGTCACAATCTCCTAACCGCAGTCTTCTGTTCCCTCTTCAACACCTCCGTCACATCCTCCAAGCCCACCTCATCCTCACCCACCTCACCCACCCTCCTCGGCTCCTCAAACGTCCTCAACACCACCCGTTCCAAATACGGATCCTCGCAAATCGCCCTCAGCGCCAACAAACCCCTCAGATTCAGCAAGCCGGGGCGCGGCCCACACCTCTGATCCAGCGTCCTCGCCGTCTCCTCTGCGCAGCAGAACTCCACGAAATGGCTCCTGCGGAAGCGCACCTCGAGGACGCGCAGCGCGCCGTTGAGGATCATGTCGGCCAGGCAGGGGGCCAGCGTGCGCATGAAGAAGTCGTTGCGGCCCCAGCGCTCGATGGTGAGGCGCAGGGCGCGGATGCGGCGGCGGTTGTCGGCGAAGGAGGGGTCGAGGAAGTAGGCGAGGGCGGTGTTGTGGCGGACCAGCAGCAGGGAGAAGGAGTTTGAGCTGAAGTAGAGGGGCCGGATCTCTTGGTAGATCTGAGCGCAGATGAGGTAGAGGGAGGAGGGGAAGTGGGTGTGGATGGAGGGGGAGGAGGGCGTGAGGCCTTCTCTTGTCAGGGGGATGAAGACGGAGGGAGAGGTCAGGACTTCGAGGTAGATCTTCTCGCGGATTTCGGGTGGGAGATCGAGGAAGCGGAAGGGCTGAGATGGCATTGTTGCGAGTTCAGGTTGGTTTTAGGACTTTGAAGGAGAAATTCGTATCATGACATGGTGGTAGTGTATATGATTCTGTTCACCAAGAAGGTAGCAGTATCACATATTTGTGGTAGCAAGTAGCAATTACAAACCCAGGAAGCCATGGTTTTATTTTGAGTGACCAGCAGCGACGAGACGTCATCGAAGCCTCGTGGACCGCCCTGCGTTGACATCCCGCAAAATCATTATTCCATCTCCGGGACCCTGTCAGAAGCATTCCCCAAGCTCTCCTCGACGTCAACTCCAAGACCAATTCAAGCCCAACATGCCTCCCAGAATACGATTACGCTCGAACGCGCTGGAGCAGCTGCTCCCGAGCTCCAGGGCCTCTCTGAGCGCTCAATCACTGTACAATTCCGTCCCAATATCTCCCTCTCCACCCAGAAGCTAACATCCTCCAGACGTCCCACCACCCACGCACTCCCAAGCGCTCCCCTCACGCCCTCCCCCTCCCTCCGCAGCTTCGCCTCAACGCCTCTCCTCCTCAAGAAACTCAAGAGCAACACACCCAAAGGCAAGAGCCCCGCGCCGCGCGACTCCCAAAAAACCGGCACCAAAGAGTCCCCCGAAGAATGGGACGCCGCCGACTTCAGCACCCTGCACAGCGGCATCACCAAGGCGCTCGACAAGCTGGCCGCGGACCTGGGCAAGCTGCGCACCGGCGGCCGCTTCAACCCGGAGCTCCTGGAGACGCTGCGCGTGCACCTCGACAAGGATTCCAAGACCAGCCACCGCGTCTCGGAGCTCGCGCAGGTCCTGCCCAAGGCGGGTCGCAGCCTCATGATCCTGGTCGGCGAGCACGCCCACGTGCGCCCCGTCATGTCCGCCATCCAGAACAGCGAGCTGAGCCTGCAGCCCGTCCAGGACCCGCATAATGCCAATCAGCTGAATGTGCCGCTGCCGGCGCCCACGAAGGAGAGTAGGGATAAGGCGCTGGCGGCGGCGCATGAGGCGGGCGAGGTCGCGAAGACGGGGATTACGCATGTGAGGGGCGTGATGCAGAAGAGGTTGAGGAAGATGGAGTTGGAGAAGTTGGCGTTGCCGGATGAGTTGAAGAGGGCGCATAAGGAGATGGAGAAGATTGTGCAGGAGGGTGCGAAGGAGGTTAAGAAGGTCGTGGATGCGGCGAGGAAGGCGATGGAGCAGGCGGCGTAGGTTGGGGGTATGTGGAGATGGAGGACCTCGTAGGACAGATGCATCTATGGACATGTTGCAAACAGATAGGCAGCATTGTATAACAGTCAAAAGTTACGAAACGCAGATATCACATCACAATTCGCGTTCGTATTGTCAGGGCATTCAAGGAACTTTTTACGTGATCAATTACTTCGCATTTCGTAATTGTACAAATGCGCTGAAAGGGACATGATGGAAAATTGGTGCGTAACCATGAACCAGATTCTCAGCCGGAACTTTTGGAACCCAGCGAAAAAACATTGAGCCAATCCAGTAAGCCGGCCATGTCGTGAAAATCATGCATCGAAAACCATCCGTTCTTCTTTTTCTGCACCCACCCCTGGCAGTACAAAATACATTCTCCGTCTATCAAATCTAGCGGGTGGAGAGAGCCTTTGTGACTGCGCGCTTGAGAGCCAACTCCTTCTTCTTCAGGTCATCAGCTGATGAGTCCTCGATCTCGAGCTGTGCCATGGCGTCGCTGAGAGCAGACTCAATCTTGTCCTTTTGTCCGCGCTTGATCTTGAGGGACATTGTCGGGTCGGAGATGATCTCCTCAACTCTGGAGATGTAAGACTCGAGTTGTTGTCTGGACTCGAACTTCTTGGAGAAGGCCTCGTCGGAGGTCTTGAACTTCTCGGCCTCGTTGATCATGCTCTCGATCTCGGAGGAGGAGAGCTTGCCAACAGAGTTGGAGATGGTGATGTTGGCGCTGCGGCCGGAGGTCTTCTCGGTGGCAGTAACCTTGAGGATACCGTTGACATCGACCTCGAAAACGACCTCGAGGACGGCCTCACCAGCCTTCATTGGTGGGATTGGTGCAAGGGTGAACTCTCCGAGGGAGGTGTTGTCCTCGCAGTTCACACGCTCACCCTGGAAGACAGGGAACTGAACGGTCTGCTGGTTATCAGCGACAGTGGTGAAAGTGCGCTTTTTAATGTTAGTAAATGTTAGGATGTGATACAGTATAAGACAATCGACAGCGTCCATTTTGACAAGAAATCGCGCAGAACAATAGTAAATGATGCTTCCAAAAAAATTGCAGTCAGCATAAATCAAGCCGAGCTTGAGCTCGACTTCGACTCCGCATACGCCACCTTCTTCTGGTGGCACCCAGAGCGATTGTGCCTGTCGAGCTCGTACTGGCTGCAACAGGAAACGTCGCAAAGCTCGCAAAAGTACTTTTTAGAGGCCTTGTTGGCCTCCGCGGTCTCTCGATTCTTCTGTTTCTTGGGTGGTGCTCCGACGCTGGCCACTTTCTTGAGGTGACGCTTGCTCAGCATGTGCGCATCATACGCACGCTTCTTGGCTGAAGCATGCTCACAAACGTCGCAGTAGAAGGCTTTCGACTCCTTCTGTTTCTCATGGTGGCGTTTGTGTCTAGGCAAGGATTTCTCCCAGCTGTTCTTATCAAAATTTGTTTGATTCACGCGCTGGCGCTCCCGGAGTCTAACTGGATCTTCTAGACGCGCACGACGATGGTACTCGGCCATATAAGCACGAGCCTTCTCTTTGACGACAGCGGCCATTTCCTCAAGTTGTTCGCTAGAGAGGTCGAAGTCGCCCGCAACGCCTTCAGACATAGCGTTGTGGCTGCAAAGCCCGCGGTAGAGAAAGGAAGCTCGAGGCCAGGGACAAGACGCAGACATGCCATAGTCCTTGGAATTGGACTTCATAGCCCAGAAGAGGAAGCTGCATGCAGCCTCTATAGCCACAAACAGTACGCGGAGCCTTGGCACCTCTGCAGCTGACGGGATAGGACACCAAAGGATCAGTCCTTTGTGAACAATCTCATAACCGTCGTCCAGAGCTGCCTTGACATAGAGAGGCAAAAGGTGCTTTCGATCATATTGAAGCAAGCGAGTCCGAACACCACCCTTGGCGTTCGTCCCTGAACCGATGTAGATGCAAGGAGTTGCGCCTGGCTTCTGCAAGACGAGTACATAGATTCCCCATCTGTCGACACTGTCGGAGGGAAGGTTCAAGAAGAAACTGAGCTCCGGTGGGCTAGAGGCCTGCATAGCCTCGAAGAGGCCCAAGGAGAACTCCAGGGGAGCAGAATGGACGGCGTCCAAAAGTACCTTTTGGTCCGGGAAGATTTGATCGAAGAGAGCATGCTTGTGAACAGGCGCCGTGAGGGAGGCCCAGACCAGGAGGACCAGCAATTCGACGATGTCGGTCGCAGGGAACGCCATTGTGCCTCTTCCTCCTCGACTGACTGCGGCAAGGAGGGATGCACAAGAAGGGACTCTCTCTTAAACAAGTTTGGAGAAGATGCAGTAATCGACGCAGACACAGACACAGGACGCAGGACACAGGAAGAGCTTGAAGATGCTTGGAGATGCGAACGAAAAGAAAAAAAGCAGCAGTCGAGGTTGCATCCTCACTGAGGAAGGCACGCCCCTCCCTCACTTGGGGAAGAGGACCTCAAAACTGGAAGGCACGCCCCTCCCTCACTTGGAGAGGGGCTCCCTCCGAGAAGGTACCTTTTAGAAAATACCAAAATACACAATAAAACTTCAGAATAGCATAAAAATCATCAGTGAAGTGAAGAAAATGGGTACGAACCTTCTTGATGGTTGGGACGGTCTGGCCACGGGCGACGACTGGGGCAAAGATGTTACCCTCCATGGCAACACCAAGGGAAAGTGGGACGACATCCAAAAGAAGGAGGTCAGCGGTCTCGGCGGAGGTAGCCTTGCCGGAGAGGATACCGGCCTGGACGGCGGCACCGTATGCAACAGCCTCATCAGGGTTGATGGACTTCTCGAGCTTCTTGCCATTGAAGAAGTCGCTCAGGAGCTTCTGTATCCTTGGAATACGGGTGGAGCCACCAACAAGGACGATCTCATCAACCTTGCTCTTATCCATACCAGCATCCTTGAGGACCTGGGCAACTGGCTCCAAGGTGCCGTTGAAAGCCTTGGAGTTGATGTCCTCGAAACGAGCACGGGTGATCTGGGCAGCGAAGTCCTCACCATCGAAGAGGGAGTCGATCTCGACGGTGGTCTGGGCACCGTTGGACAGAGTGCGCTTGGCACGCTCGCAAGCAGTGCGGAGACGGCGGAGAGCACGTGGGTCACCGGACATGTCTAGTGATAGTATTAGTAAATGTTTAAGATTGACAGAACAGAAAGGATAACACGAACCTTTTTTCGTCTTGCGTTGGAACTCCTTCTTGAAATGCTCTAGGAGGTTAGTGTCGAAATCCTGTCCACCCAAGTGGGTATCACCGGCGGTGGCCTTGACGGTGAAGACGCCGCCCTGGATGTTCAAGAGGGAGACATCGAAAGTTCCACCACCGAGATCGTAGATGAGAACGTTGCGCTCCTTGGCGCTCTTTCCGGCACCGAGACCGTAGGCAATGGCAGCTGCGGTTGGCTCGTTGATGATACGGAGGACGTTGATGCCGGCAATGGCACCGGCGTCCTTGGTAGCCTGACGCTGGTTGTCGTTGAAATAGGCTGGGACGGTGATGACGGCCTTGGAGACCTTCTTTCCCAACTTGACCTCAGCAACCTCCTTCATCTACAGAGAAAATGTCGTCAGTAACTGTTGATTTTTGCGAACCTCTGAGACTCAACGAACCTTGGTAAGAACCATGGAGGAGATCTCCTGTGGGGAGAAGGTCTTGATCTCTCCGAGGTACTCAACCTCAACCATTGGGGATCCATCCTGGTCGACGACCTTGAATGGCCACGACTCGATGTCTTTACGTACGATCGGATCGTCGAAACGACGGCCGATGAGACGCCTGGAGAAGTTTGTCAGATGAAATTCCTTTTCAGATGCAGAATTTGAGGTTTTCCCTCAGCTGCAATTCATTCACATGCAGAATTTGAGGTTTTCCCTCTGCTGCAACTCACTTGATATCAAAGACGGTGTTTCTTGGGTTCATCGCAGCCTGGTTCTTGGCCGACTCACCGATCAGACGCTCCTTGTCGGTGAAGGAGACGAAAGATGGGGTTGTGAAGCTACCCTGCTCGTTGGCAATGATCTCGACGGAAGCACCCTCGTAGACAGCTACGCAGGAGTAGGTGGTTCCGAGATCGATGCCGATGGCACCATCGTAGATTTCTTCAGCCATGTTGAGGGATGTGGGTGTTGTGGTAAGAGGAGGATGTGGTGGTTTGGAGGATGAAGTTCACGGGCAGATCAAAAATATCGGGCCCTCGAAAAAGTTCGATGTGGGAAAATCGCGAGAGCTAACGCTAATATGTTCGCCTAGTGGCGATTGCTGCCTGATGCCGACAGTGTCATTCGTAAGGCACTCACGTATTTCTGAATCGTTTTATAGAACGCTCGAGTCGTGGTTAACGCTATAACACTGCTATAGTATTTTTCTTTTTTCTTTTTCACATATATCTTCGATTCTATTCGTCTATATTTATTTTCATTGACAGAATATCTAGCTTTATCAGATTCTAACTCTCAAAATTCAACCACGAATAGAACGTGACTTTCCTACTCCCCGCGCCACACGAAGCGCCGTAGCTTTTTTCCTGACTTTCGGATTTCTCTTCTGACATGCTTACATAACCGAGCTCCTGGCATTCAGATCCTCCGAATGGCTGGTTCCTGAACTGCACTCAATTCAAGCATTGTCTGCTCGATGAGCCGTCCCGGGTCACAGTTATGAAGAGATTTTGAGCAGTTCTAGCAATTCTGCATTCATTCACTGAGATGATCTAGCTGTGGCAGGCTGTCTGCTCCCAAAAGGATCATCAATGGTCTGCCATTGGGCAGAATGTTCCATTATGTGCACCATAGCCGCGAGCTATGTTCGTTCCATCTCTCCCTTTTCCTGACGCCATCCATGCCATACCATATTGAATGTGATTGACCCCCCGTACCCAGCTGGGGTATCAGAATCCCTAGCGACAGCCAATCCCGCAATCGCGCCAATAATCCTCATCGTCTCATTTTATATTTCAAACGGAAGTCACTACCTCAATGCCAACGATATATCAATCTGAAACAGGATAACTTCATCTCAAAAGATTGGCGAAGATCGTAATCTTCTCCAGTTCCACATCCGGACCGCTCGGTGGTTTTGGCGCTCCCTTGGGAAGGGCAGCGATCAGCTCGACCTCGATTCTGTTTACTCCTGGTAACAGCCGTGCTTCGAACAGTGGATTGATGTGATCAATTGGTTGTCCGGGGACTTGTGGCATTGGAACCAAACGCTGTGTGCCGGATGTCACAAAGAGCTTATGCTGTCGCTCCATCAACGAAGGAGCAATAGATGGCTTGATCTGTAGGTAGTAGTGCGTCGATGGGAAGTTGATGGTGATACTCTGCTGTGCCATTGTTGCCGACGGCGGAAGATTCATCTTGAAGTGGCGAGTAAGATGGAGACCAGGGTGTGTTGAGAGCTGGAGATTTGTGATCATTGCATCAGATGCATCTACACTAATAATTAGTCTCGACACATGACGCCGGAAGGATGGTAACTTGCCTTTTCCTGGAGGTCGCCACTTAGAGTCCAATGACGGAGTTGGGGGAGCATGATAGGGAGACGGTTGACCGTAGCCATGTCCGGCAGTTGAGATGCCATTAGGAAGTGCTCCATTCGTAGAAACACCTGGGATTATGCCTGCGGGAGGAGGCATAACGGTTCCATTTACCTGTATGGTCGTGACATTGTGTACAGATGCTGTCTGGATAGCAGCTGAGGGTAGGATTGAGGGAGATGGCCTCTCCTCGCTTTTGACAGGAGCAGACACAGATAACGTGGGCGAATCTACTGATCCAGATATGCTACGCCCTCTATCGAGATGGACAAGGCTTGGAGGTCCTGTGGATGGACCCGCTAATGCTGTCCCTCGCACAGTAATGCCGTTTTGCGGAATATTCGTGGAGATACTGGTGATCGGACTTGGCGTCTGGATAGGAGCTTCGGCAGAACTCTCTTTGACGCCCATTCGCAACATAATCTTGGGTGCTGGCTCTGGTGCCGAGACTTTCAATTTGAGCTTGGGCTGCGGTGGCTCTGGCACCGCCTTTTTCGCTGCTGCGAGACGTTTATTGAAAAAAATCTTCACTTTAAGTCAGTGTGAGGATCGAAATGCAGAGCGTTCTGACATACCTCAAGTTCTTTGGCAAGGGCTGAGATAGTGCTACCATCTTCATTGTAGCGCCACGCATTTTTCCACATGTGCGAGACTTCCGCCTCAAAAGCATCCCAGCTCTTCAAGTCGGAGATGCCGCTGGCTTCGCCTTTGCCATGACTTCCGCGTATACGCTTCTTCAATGTATTAAAGCTTACAGGGTGCGGGACTACGTGATAGTAATCTCTGAGCTTGCGGTCTGGAAGTTTCACAAAGGGCTCGAACTTTGGATATTGCTCGCTGGCGACGTATTAGTAGTTTTCACCATGACATATCTGGATAACTAACTCTTCATCTTCCTTGTAGTTAACCATTTCCTCGAGAATCTTCTCTTGTGCTTGTTGGAAGGTAAGTCCATTGAAAGAGCCGCCCAGTTTAGTTGAGGGGTCAGCACCCGGCATTGAACTAGCCCGTCGTTGCGTTTCTAGTTCAGGAGCAGCTAGGTTCTTGAAAGGACGACCTGCTTTTCTTCTTGGGCCTGGGGTTTCGGAGGTTGGCGTCGCTGAGGCTGTGGCATCTGTAGAAGCCAACTCATGGTCGCTCTCGCCTTCGGCGTCGATATCATCTCCAACAGCAGCATCTGCCAGCTCTGATCTGGGGATGTCGACGGGAATGGGCGTGGGATACGGTACATATTTGGGATCTCTGTACGCCGGGTTGTGCTTCTGCATCCACGTGGCCACAATCTTACGGATACGTTCGGCATCTTTGTGTATCAGAGATTCCTTCTCATTGTATTCTTTCGCATTCTGAACAAGGCGCTTCCAATAACTCTCCAAAGTTGTAAGAGTAGGGAATTCTCGATTGTTTAGCTTTGCTTCGATCATGTCGATCGCAATGGGCATCCTTGTCTTTGTATAGTAATAGGGTAATTCTTTCCTGCTGGGCAGAGTGAGGAATTCTGGTGCTGCGGGACGACCACTATAAAGTCATCATCAGCATTAATCCATTAAGTTCAAGCAGTTAAGTATATTGGGGAAATCATTCGCTGTTCATTGACCACCAAGATGTCTCTGATGATATGCGAAGATCATTGCGAAAAAGGCAGACGTGTTGTCTTGTGGTATATATTTATGTGTGGGAGCTTCGCCGTACCTCTTGTCTTTGCAGTTCTTGATTATTTCAAGCAATTCCAGGCCCACTTGAGTCGTTGATTCTGGAGTCTCTCCATACGCCGAAACAGATTCCTGCGAGAGTAAAGCATATTAGCACGGTTCGAATAATTGTAAGCCCTTCATTGTTTGCTTGGATGCTCTGAGGCGAGGGTGAGGGTGAGGATGTTAGCTGTGAGAGCTCTTGGCCGTGTTCACTCAGTAGAAGTTCAAGGTGGATGGAGCAACATGCGTGCGTCATGGGGAGTAATTCCCCTGTCCTGTCGCAAGTTGTTCACCAACTTCCATCCACCACCACCACCACCACACATCACAGCAACAGTAACAACAAGAGATAAGAGTCCTTACTGATACTTTCCGTCGCTTGCCTCCTCGTTCATCCATTTCATCTCCTGCAGAGGCAGTGCCGTTGGCCTTTCGCTTCGATTCCATCTTGGCTGGTCGAATCGGTGTCGCGTAAGTGGCGCGACCAAAGTCCCGGTACAGTGAAGCTATTCGACGGTGTTGCGACAGTCAATGGGTCGAAGTGTAGATGAGCGTCTGTGTCGCGCAAGATGGGGGTTTGACGCGATTATGGCGGTAGGTCTTGACGCGCAGATGGCAGATCAGATGCGAGAGCTCCAGAGTCGTTGAAGGCTGAAGGCGGAGAATGTCTGTGCACGGGGCAGGAGGGCAGGAGGTTCTGGCTAGGTATGTAGGTATGTAGGTATGTAGGTACTCAAAAGGAAATGCTAGATTCCGATATTATGCAGAACAGACACAAAGAGGCGTGAGAATATATAATTTAATGGCAATTCGAAATCTGAATGTTAATGTTCAGATTAACGTGTATGATAAGTGTGATACTGCTATTTGACAGGAGGTGTACCGCCAGATATGTGCATGGGCACGTGACACTGACAGGTCTAGGCGGCAGCGGCAGCGTGTTTATGCCTGAGGCACTAAAGGCATCAACACGGAAGTCCTGGGTCCTGTGTAAACAAATAACAAATATCTCGAACTGCTTTCTCTGTCTCTGTCCCTCTCTCTTACTCTTGCTCATTCTCTTCTTCTCTGTAAATTATATTCCTTCTTTGTGGCTTTGAACTTCGTCAAATAAATATCATCTCAGAAGCACATGTAACTCTGCTCTGCGTGTCTCCTATAGGCAACATAGACAACAACCAACATCCTCGTCCTCGCCGATTGTCCGTCCGAGAACCGACCCTCCCAGTGCTTCTCCACTGTTCCCGCTGCTACTGCTCTACTGCTAGGAAAGCGCGTACTACTCCCAAACCCACCAGACTTCCAGACTTCCAGACTTCTCCAACTCCTCAAGGTCGTTCTTTGCGCACGCGATCTCAACTTCCCCTCGAGAATCTACACTCAGGTACTCTTTTTCGCTATTGCAAAAAGCAAAATATAGGACTCCAGCGAGTCCTCGCCCGCCCCCAACTTGCGGCGTTCTTCCATCACAGCGCAGCTCAGACCGCCAAAGTTCTCAGTCTGTAAACAAACATGACGGACCTGGATTACAGCAGACGGAACAAAGTCCCTCGGCCGCTCTCAGAGGCCGAGAAGGAGCGCTTGGAAGAGTTCGTCGACTCTATCCATTATTCTGCACGGTATGCTCTCTCTTCGATCCCCGCACTGGAAGACGCGGGGCAGGTCCGGACACATGCAGCACCACAGTTTGCGCACGGATGAGTGGACGTTGACATTCTATGCAGATATTCCGACGACAACTACGAATACCGACATGTGCAATTACCAAAGGCGATGCTGAAGATCATACCAAAGGAATACCATGATCCATCGAAAGGCACCTTGAAGTTACTTTGGGAGGAGGAGTGGAGAGGGATAGGAATTACACAGGTGCGCTTCAACCCATGACCATGGCTATATGACTGATGCTAATGCTATATCAGAGTCTGGGATGGGAGCACTACGAAGTACACGAGCCAGAACCACATATTCTCTTGTTTAAGTTCGTCCATCCTTTCCACGAAGCCTTCGTCCTCCATCTTTACAAACGTCAAACCTAGAGATAGGAGAATCCAGCTAACCCTCTCCCAGGAGACCCATCAACTACGTCCCACCCGGCCAATGAGCTGATCCCGATCCAAACGGAAAACAGGCGTTCATGAGACATCGATACAGCTCTCGGCTCTAGAAAGAAGTTAGGAGTACGGAATCCAACCTAGCATATTGGTGCATGCATGCACGGTTCGACGAAATCCAACGTCTCATCTCATGTCTCTCGTCACCTCTCTGATGTCTTTACACTGAAAGATCAGCCCACAGGCGGCTGGGCTATTATTCAATAAGTATTGTGTCGTATCAAGCCAGCTCAATGACAGAGTACTAGAGCGGTTTTTATGAAGATTTTCTGAAATTATTCGTTGGTTTCTGTCTTTGCGTGGCTATGTGAATCATGATTCTAGAGTTTTGTGCTTACTGCTCGGATGGTTTCATGCTTGCATTTTCGCGACACTAACTATTGCGAAGAGTGCGATCTTGGAACATGTCATGTGCCACGTTCTTTTGATATTTCCTCTGGTTTCCTAGTCTGCAGATTGCCAGTATTCCAGTGTTCTAGCCTCTTGCTCTTTCAAATCAAGCTCTCTTGCTCCTTTCCATTCCATCTCTCCCCTCCAATCCCCCCGGCCTTCTCTCTAATCGGCAACTGCACACTCCACCTCTCTCCATCTCCACCTTCCCCCTCCTCTCTCATCGGCATCGGCAGCTCTACCCCCATTTTCGTCATCTGCACACTCATAGTCTGTCCATCTCTCCACCTCATCTCTTTCCCATCCCCATCCACATCCTCATTCTCCAGCACGATCCCAGCCTCCACATCATCAACACTGACCGCCATCTCCATCTCCACAACCCCCTCTTCCATCCCTCCTAGGGTCTCCATCTCTCCCATCTCCATCTCCCAATCCATCCCATCCTCTGCGATCCCATCTTCCGCTCGTCGATCTTCCAACCCCCACCGCCGCGCCACGCTCTCCAGAGCCGTGACCAGCCGATACCGCGTCCGGAGCGTGAAGGCGACGGAGCGGAGGCTGGAGAGGTGCGTGATGGTACCGTGGATTGTTTGGTGGATTGTTGGATGGGGCTTGGGTGATGGGGGTGGCGGAGGGCGAGGGGCAATGCGGGTTTGGGGAGAGGTGGGGACGGAAGGGTTGGAGGGGTTGAAAGATCCGGCGGTAGCGGAGAGACGGCGGGGAGGATTGACAGGTTTGGTGGAAGGGGGGAGAGGATGGGAAGGGGAATGCAAAATGGTGGGCTGGAGCGGTGGTTGCAGGAAGTGGTTGACGATTGCGAAGCTGGGAGCTTGGCGGGTCATGGTGCGCAGGGTGTGGTTGTGTGGTTGTGTGGTTGTGTGGCTGTGGTGGTTATGGTTGGAGACGGAAGAGGCGCAAGAGATGTGGATTAAAAAAGTCAAGGTAGGTCTATATATCCCATTTTCACTCCCTATCCTAGGATCCTAAAGTCGGATTTTTTCGTCTTGAAAGACAAATAGGTAGGTAGTTCTTTCCCATTTTATGGACTATGCCAGAAGTCTCCAGACTCTCGTCTAAACTTCCGCAGCTCCCTCCTTCGCTATGGTTCTCCATATATACCGATAAATCCTTTTGCCCTTTATTTTATGGCATCTTTGATGCAACCGATATATGTCTTTTTTATTAAATCCCTCTGTTCTCCCTTTGGAGACAAACTGAACGTGCTGCGACCCTTTCAGGTCTGGTGGCAGCGTATGCATATGCATCACGAACCGAAGCAAGAAGCCATCACAAAAGAACTCCAGCCATACCGCCATCGCATTCGACATAGATATCAATCTGGTCCTCGTTCTCCACATTCGCCTGTGAAGCGGCGGCAGCAGGCGTTCTGCCGGCTTTAAGCGTCGACTTTGCGCCGGCAGCCCTCTTCGCCGTACGTTTTGGAAGACCAAGACTTGGGCGAGCCATGGCTGATGTGGCGGAAGTGGCAGCGGGTGTCTGGCGCTTGGTGGAGGCAGCGGGGGCGGGGGACTGAGGCTCTGCCAGGTTCTTGGGTGATGTGGCAACTTTGCCGGGACAGGGAGAGGCGTGGGCTTTGAGGGTCTCTGCGCCCTGTCGCCCTTTCCTCAGTGAGGACGGGAGGACCTTCCAGTCTTGAGGATACCGGATGCCCTTTCCTCAGTGAGGATGCTCCTTGCTCCTCAGTGAGGATGGGAGGAGTTTAAAATATTGTCTATCTGCACATTGATAGACAAGATCTTGTTGTTGCACGACTGTAACAATCAAGATGGCGTTTACGGCGAGCACAATGCTCGAGCTCTTGGTGATGATCACCTGGAAATGCCTTGCGACTCCCTTTAGGTCGAAGAACGGCCTGTTCACGCAGATCCTTCCACGTGAAGCTGTGTTGTCCGAGATAGTCTCTACTGTCCCTTTTGTCTTCTGTGCTGGCCTCTTCGATGCAATCCAGGGAATACGGGATACAACCCCGGCGTATTGATCTTTTGATCCATCGCTGGCGTTGATTCACATCCATCTGATTGGTTCGTACTGCCCTTTGTCCTTGTTGATGCCTTTGTTGATGGATTCGATCTAACTAGTGCGACTGTAGACGTTGTCGTCGTCATCGTCGATTTTGCTTTGTTCTAAAATCGATCTTAAGCTAGGCACGCCCCGGCTTCTGCTGAGCTTATATTCATCACACTAATACTGTCAGTGTCCGTCCTGCCTATCGCTAGATCTCTCTTGCTGATGTCTTTCCTAAATAGTTTCTTCTTTTCTTCACGTCGATATCGCTAGCTCAACGCTAGTAAGTATCGTTCCTCTCGAGACATAGATCGAGGCTAACAGCATATAGATTCCGGCAATATGGCTCCAGAAGAAACTAGATCCCCAAAGCCCTGAAGGCTCCAGCGAATACTGCTCCGGCTTCGACTCCGAAGACTACGGCGCCAGCGTCGACCCTAAGAACGACGAGAACCGCGAAGAACACCAAGACTGTCGATGCGGCCCCCACGTCTCGCACTGGGAGAGGAACAAACAAGCGTGGCGCCAGCGATAGTATCAACGTCGAGACGCCATCTCGCAAGAAGCGTGCTACTCGCCGCCAGGAATTGGAAGACGCCGTCGAAGACGAGACGTCGGAGGCGGAGACGGACCCTTTCGACCCTGCCCCGCGTGGTTCCGGCCCGGCCAATCGCCAGAACTTGGCGAATACCCGTCGCGAGGGTACTGGCCTTGGCCAGGTGACGACCCCCGAGGCTCCCGAGGAGGCCGAGCCTGCGTCGAGCCCCGACTCTGAGGAGCGTGAGCTGCAGGAGCAGCTGGCGCGGCTCCGGCGCGATCGGGAGAAGAAAAAGGAGGATGCCGCTCGCAAGAAGCGTGAGGAGGAGGAGGCCGCCCGCCAGCATGAGGCCGACCTTGCGGAGGCACGCCTTCTTTTACCTCGCCTTGTCAAATCAGCTCTAGACAATGGCTACACCATCGTCCACAAAGGACTACGTCTATGTCTCCCATTCCGTCTGCAGGAGATGTTCCAAAGCTCCGCCTACTATACATCGCCATAGAGGCCGCCCTAAGCTTCTGTTTCTGGGCCGTGCAATCTAAGACCAAAGACTACAGTATGAGCGGCTGTTGTCCCTGGCCTCGAGGCTACTTTTCCTACAGTGGCCTATGCAGTCACTGCGCCCTAGCAGAACATATTGCTGGAGAGTTCGATCTCTCTAGCGAGCAGCTCGAGGCTATAGCTGCCGCGATCAAAGAGAAGAATCGTTCTTACATGACTGAGTACGATCGAAGTCAACGTGCCAGGTCTCCTGATCGCGTCCGTGCTTACGAAAGAAATCACCGCGATTGGAAGGCCCAGAAAGCTGTCCATGATCAACGAAAAGCCAATAAGGAATTTCATTGCGCCATTTGCGATGTCTCTTGCCGTGACAAGCATGAACTCAAAAGACACAATGAGTGCAAGCTTCACTTGAAAAAAGCGGCCGAGGCCGAGTCGGGCTTACCCTCGCTTTACTGTGCTGTTTGCGATTTTACTTTCCGTTTCGAGAGTAAACTCAAAAGACACCTTACTTCCCAGCGTCACTCGAAAAAAGGTGGCCGAGGCTGAGTCGAGCTCACACTCGGCTTAACATATTTCGAAGACATTTCTTGGAATATCATCATCGACGCGGCGGCTCGCCTTCGAGTCCTTGTCGAGGTGCATGCGCAGCGCCTCCAGCAGCTCCGGTTTGAAGCGGCCGCCGGTGCGCAGCTTGCTCAGGTCCGAGGCCAGCTTGTCGAGCGCCTTGCGATGCCGGCGTGCAGCATGCTGAGGTCCTCGGCGTCGAATTCTTCGGGGGACTCCTTGGTGCCCGTCTTTTGGGAGTCGCGCGGCGCGATATTCGTATTCTAGGAGGCATGTTGGGCTTGAATTGGTCTTGGAGTTCACGTCGAGGAGACTCGGAGAGCTTTGCAATGTTTCTGACAGGATCGCGGAGACAGAATAATGGATTTTGCGGAGTTCAACGGACGGCGGTCCAATATTTATCTTCTCTCCAGTTCAGCTCGCTCATTCTTTCCAAGTTCCATTTTCCAATCTCCAAACAACCCTCTTCCTTCCCCCATCCTCCTAGTCAATCAACAAATACACCACCTCGCTCCTGCCCATTCCCACCTAAACTCCCATTAGCACTCCTCTTTCCATTCCTCCATTCCTCGGGTCGGATTTAAACAAAAATAACTCACCATATCCGCAGTCTCCTTATCCCCTAATGTCCTCCCGTGCCAAGACAACCTCACCACATCCTCCCCATCCTCCACATACCTCAACTTCCACTTTTTCTTCAGCGCCTTCACCAACGATCCAAAAGGAGAGTGTCTGTACCCATCACGCTTGGTGTCGAGCTGCAGCGTCTCGCAGATTATCGTGAGGCTGATGAGTGGCGGATGTGCCATGAGGGGATTCGGGAGTGGTGCAAGAACAACACTCGCCGGAGCTGGAGCTGCTGCGACTGGTGATGCAGGTTGCGGTACTGTGAAGCGCAAATGGGCCGATACGATGTGCGCGGCCGAAGGCATGGCGGTCTTCTGCTGTAGTCAGCAGCGGCGCCGTATCGTGTCTAGGTGTATAATGTAGCAGGAAAGAACTAACTTTATGATATAAAGAGGTTTGAAAAGTACTTGCTGCTATTTGGGATGAAGTGACCAGGCAGATCTGATGATTATGTGGATGAAAAACTGGACAAGACGTATATTCTGTGTTTATATAAGCTCTATATCGCTTTTCCGCTATTCACTCATATGTGAATCTCAATCCTGACTATTCACCTGTTTATTACTTACATCCAATCTCAAAACATCTAAACAATATCCGCGAGAAAACCCAACCCATCTGGTCACAACTTAAAACCCAACTCCTCCCTCCTATCATCCACCACTCTCCCCCACTCGAGTAATAATCTAAACAGATACACCTCCGCATCAGCCTCCCTCATCACACTTTCGACCCTCTTCCTCCCCTCCTCGGCCACCCACTGCCCCTCCTCAAAGCCACTCTTCATCTGGACCTCCACCCCCTTCACCGTGCCCGCCAGTCCCATAAAATACGCCAACGTGCTATGCAATCCCTGCCAGCGTATATCCAGCGGAATATAATGTAGCCACGGAGTCAACCTCTCCTCCCACCACTCCTTGAAGATCCCTGCCCGCACAGCCACCGAATTCGAGCGCATATCCTGCACGAACTGGCCGCGCGGGTTGGAATCCATACTCAGCAAGTACCGCTTCTCGAAGCGCTCGCGGTCCGGGTCGTCGAGATTCGTGAACACTCCGAACTGCACATTCTGTGCCGAGGATTCTTCCGAGTCCCGGAAGTTTGTACTCGAGATGCCGGAAAAGCCGGCATCGACTTGGAGTTGTGCTGATATCGGCTCTAGACGCACGTATTCGTAGATGAATTTATTTCCGTCCTTATCCAGGGGTAGTAGGAGCGGGATCTTTTCGCCTGGCGGTCCTTGGTGCGCCAGCGAGACGAGACGTTGTTCTGCGATACCCTGCCAGGAATGCGTGGGAAGTCCAGAGGACGGCGCGTCGCCCCGCCAGAATATCTTGTCTTCCAGCTCGCCGAACGTCTTCTGGTACGGCAACGGCGTGGCGTTCCGTGAAACGTAGCTCCCTGGGGTGGGGAAGAGGATGTCGTTGTAGCCCTGGATTTTGCGGCCGCTGAAGATGGGGATGAGTTGGGAGGACGGGTAGCCGGTCAGGGGCGAGGTAGCGGGAGAGGCGAGGAAGGAGGACAGCGTGTGGAGGTCGGGTTGGAGGCAGGGGTTGAGAGCGAGAGAGACGTTGTGCAGGAATTGGCCGACAGAGTGAGGGGCGGAACAGCGGGTGCAGAGAGTGGGCGCAGTGTAGGGGTGCCTGCGCGCTGGAGAGAGAAAAGGACAGGACTGGAGGAGGTAGGCGTCCCAGCGGGAGAGATGGAGAGGAGAAGGTGTGAATGGCTGTTGATCGGAAGGCGGCAGAGCATCGGCCCAGCCGGAGGATGGAGTGAAGGAGTTGATTCCGGTTTCAGGAGATGACTGTGCGGACTTCAGGGCAAGGCGTTGAAGTTTGGAGAGTCTGGAGTAGGAAATAGCGACTTGAGGCTCTGGGCCTGGGTTGAAAATAATCTGCATTGGCGGTAGCCACTGAGCGAATGTCCTGATCATGTCGGTGATGGGATCGTCGAAATCAGCAGAGACCGGCTCCACATGCACGGCATTGCCATGTCCTCTGTTTATCATTATAGTGGTGAACGCAGAATGTCGTGCAATGGAGTTTTGTCTAATGAAAGAAGGGTCCATACCCCAGAATGGGAGCAAATCATCGTAAATCTGGTCGTAGTTGTCGATGACGATGCAATTTCGCTCTTGGGCGAAGGCAAACCATTTGTCGAAGTTTGGAGGCGGAAGACGATGATAGCGAGAGGTGTATTCACTGACGGCAACTTGGAGGGAATCGCTAACAGAGGCTTGTTTGGTCCAGTGGGCAGAGTCGCTTTGGGCTTGATACGTCATCAACTTGATCGGATGGAAGCCTAGATTGCATCAGTAATTGAAGGTGACTGTTGGTGACATCGCCGAATGATGGAAATGAAAAGAAGGATGTTTAGGAAACGAGCGAGTGTACGAAAATTACTCACCAACTTCGTTGTTCCGCCAGAAATATATAGTTTCGGCATAAATGAAAGCAGTCATAAGTAAGAGATACCAGAGCATATGGATCTGGCGCAAGATATGCTTAGGATTCTTGAAAGTCTCCGCTGACTTGTAGATAATCATGAAAGCCACAAAACTAAAATAAAGGCAGAGAAGTCCGATCCTCCTCGATGCGTCCGCTTGAGGTGGAAAAACTCGTCTGTCTTCACGAGCATTCCATACTAAGGGGATAAATGTAGATGCAAATGTAATGATAATGACTATCGCAAAGGGTCGAAGATGCCTGCTCACATAATTGAGGCAGAATAAGATAGCTGCGAGAGCTAGCCCATCAATGAAGACGCTGTACTTATATGATGATGATGTGGTAAATGCCTCGGCAATACTTGAGGGGTGAAATATTAGATATATAATGCAAGCCGATGAAATGAGAATAACAGAACATATGGCAACATATCCAAGAAGGCCAAGTCGGCGTCGATAATCCTGGGTACTCTTCAGTAGGTGCCAGGCACTGATGAGGATGGCAGTATCCAAAACGAGGCCCACGACCTGGAGAGTAATCACGTAGTTACGTTGTACTACAGCTTCCGCACACATAAAGGTCGATGGTAATTGAGGAGATGTGAGATATACACCGATAGAAAATAAGATTGCTAGGGGCAAATAGCGGATTCGTGCCCATCTGATTGCATCGAAAAAATCTTCGAAGACGGTATTAGAAATGGCATCTCGCTCGTCGTCTTTGGTCTTGCGGTAAGGATTTGTAAGATAATCGTACACGGCAAATACCAGAGGTAAGGCGACTTTCTGGAGAGGTATCAGTATTGAAGATTGCGATACAGAAAATGAAGATAGAGGACGGAAAAGAAGATCTCGATGTTGGACAAAGTATAGAATAATGTAGGACTTTCAGGGAAGGTTCAGGGGAAGCCAGGAACATCCAATAACTGAGTTGCAGATATCTGTAAAATAGAACTGAAGACAGCTTTAAATAATGTGCTCGTCATGAAAAGTGAAGAAAATAGCGATTCCCATGGAGCTGAGAAGCTATAAGTGGCCAAATGGAATGGCCGGATTTTGCAAATTATCAAGACGGTAACAAAAAGCAACGAAGCAGCAGTACAGATGCAACACGAAGATTGGAAATTCTCCACAGACCTCGAGATCATTGACAGTACATTGCGCTGCATCTGCTACCTTTCTCAATGTGCCAGCACGAATAGTAATGCCAACAACGAGGGCAAGAATAGTCAGTCTTCGCTTCTGAGGACCAGCTTGCTGTAAAGGCCTGGCATGTTGAGATGGGAATGATGATCGCCTGGATGCCGGCAACTCTATCTCTTCAGTGGGCAGTGACGAGTAGCCGTCGTCATTTCTCTTTGGATTCTCGTCACCTTGTCCGACTTGCACGGGTATATTGGTTCTGCTCAGGACAGCCAGGGTTATGCCAGCAATGAGCAATCCAACGACAGCCGAGTGCACAGGACGTTCTACACATTGTGTTAACGATGATCAACAGCAACAGAACCTTCTACTTACCAAAAGAAGTATGCTCATCCCACGTGATAGAGAGCCATATTGTTATTAGGAGTAAACTTCAATCAGTGTTAGCGACAATGGCGGCTGAATAGCGGCTGCATTATGCATACCATAGTGCTACTACTCCTGTATAAGGTCCCTTCGCCATGCCACTAAAATGCAATAAGGGAGTGGATATAAATATAAATATAAATAATAAAGAATTCAAGCCATAACTTATGGACAAAAGATTATCCCCCCAAAGATTTCCAGGGGTGTCAGCACAATTTGAAGAAGAGGTTCTCGCATTCCATCCTCAGACCCTCAGACGGAATGTGTCGGCAATTAAGCGCGCCCTTCGTTGGCACGCTCATCGCAAAATCCGGGGTAAAGATCACTAGCACTTGTAAGGAATAGCTCAGCCTACCCCTGCAAAAAAGTTCTCGAGAGCGACTTTATCGCAAGGCTCGTCTAATCAATCACAGCCTTTCGCTCTCTTCGACAGTCCAACTTCACATCGCCTTCGAGAGGCAATTAGAAGACACATACGCTCGCAGTCATGGTCCGTAAGGCAGTGTATGTATTGCGATCCTCTGATGCTCTGAGAATATACCCTAACACAATGGCAGAGACTCGCGCATCCCGGCTCTCATTCGCAATGGCGTCCAAGAGAAGAAGAGAAGCTTCATTGTCGTTGTCGGAGACCGCTCGAAGGATGTCATTGTCCACCTCCACTATATCATGTCCAGCATGGATGTGAGGCAGAATAAGTCGGTGTTGTGGGCATATAAAAACAAGCTTCTGGGCTTTACGAGGTCGATATCCCCAAAGTCCTACACCTTAGGATGAAACTGACGTTTGATGCATATAGTCATCGCAAGAAGCGCGAGAATAAGATCAAGAAGGAAATTAAGAGAGGAATTCGAGAAGCGAACACAGAAGACCCATTCGAGCTGTTCGTATCCTTACACGATATCCGCTATGTATACTACAAGGAGACCGAGAAGATCCTCGGAAACACCTACGGCATGTGCATCTTACAAGACTTCGAAGCCATCACACCCAATCTACTCGCCAGGACGATTGAAACGGTTGAGGGCGGTGGTCTGGTGGTGCTATTGCTGAAGGGAATGAGCAGTCTAAAGCAGCTGTACACACTTTCTATGGATGTCCACTCGAGATACCGGACGGAGGCTCATGATGATGTTACGGCACGATTCAACGAACGGTTCATTCTGTCTCTCGGCAGCTGCGAGTCATGTTTGGTTATTGACGATGAGCTCAATGTGCTTCCAATCTCCGGAGGAAAGAACGTCAAGGCGCTGCCACCACCAGACCTTGATGAGCCAAAGACAGAGAGGCAGAAGGAATTGGATAATATGAAGGATGCTTTACAAGATACCCAGCCAGTCGGATCCCTGGTTACGTTAGCAAAGACTGTCGATCAAGCGAAAGCTCTTCTGACATTCGTCGATGCTATTGCAGAGAAGACCTTGAGAAGTACGGTTACGTTAACCGCTGCTAGAGGTCGTGGTAAATCCGCGGCCTTGGGAGTCGCAGTTGCAGCTGCAGTGGCGCACGGCTACAGCAATATATTCATCACATCTCCAAGTCCGGAGAATTTGAAGACTCTCTTTGAATTCATCTTCAAGGGTTTCGATGCCTTAGGCTATATGGACCATGTCGATTACTCCATCATTCAATCGACAAATCCAGATTTCAACAAGGCTATTGTTCGCGTCAATGTGCACCGCCAACATCGCCAAACCATCCAATATATTAGACCACAGGATGCACATGTCTTGGGACAGGCCGAGCTTCTCGTCATTGATGAGGCTGCTGCTATTCCTCTGCCACTTGTTAGAAAGCTGATGGGACCTTATTTGGTCTTCATGGCTTCTACCATCAATGGTTACGAAGGAACGGGACGCTCTCTCTCATTAAAGCTGATCAAGCAACTCCGTGAGCAATCAAGAGGAACAGCTCAGCCTACAGGCGGGGATGCCGAAATCGACAGAACAACTGGCAAAGCCGCCAAGGCCGATAATAGCTTCACAGGAGGCCGTTCTCTCCGTGAAATCACCCTCTCTGAACCAATTCGTTACGCCCAAGGCGATCTCGTCGAGAAATGGCTCAACACTCTCCTCTGCCTCGATGCCACTCTTCCCCGCTCAAAGCTCAATACCCAAGGCTGCCCTCACCCTTCACAATGCCAGCTCCTCAACGTCAACCGCGACACCCTCTTCTCCTTTCATCCCGTCTCCGAAAAGTTCCTCCAACAAATGATTGCCCTCTACGTTGCCTCGCATTACAAGAACTCTCCAGACGACCTCCAACTCATGTCCGACGCTCCAGCGCATCAACTCTTCGTTCTCGTACCACCAGTATCTGAGGATTCCGCTCGCCTCCCCGAGCCTTTAGTGGTCATCCAAATCGCTCTCGAAGGCCGCATTTCGAAACAATCCGTCCTCAACTCTCTCGCCCGCGGCCAACGCGCAGCCGGCGACCTCATCCCCTGGCTCGTCGCGCAGCAATTCCAGGACGAGGATTTCGCCGGCCTCTCCGGCGCGCGCGTTGTCCGCATCGCGACCAACCCCGACTATATCGGCATGGGGTACGGCGCGCGCGCCATGGAGCTCCTCCATGATTTCTACGAGGGCAAATTCGCCGACCTATCCGAGGACGCGACGCCCCTGAGCGTCGAGCAGAGTATCACGCGCGTGACAGACGAGGAGCTCGCGAACGCGACCCTGCTAGACGATGACATCAAGGTCCGGGATATCAGGAAGATGCCGCCCCTCTTCAGCAAGCTGACCGAGCGACGCCCCGACAACCTCGACTACATCGGCGTGTCCTACGGACTCACGCAGCCGCTGCACAAATTCTGGAAGCGCGGCCAATTCGTGCCTGTGTACCTGCGCCAGACGGCCAACGACTTGACCGGCGAGCACACATGCGTGATGCTGCGGCCGCTGCAGAACGGCGAGGATAAGGCGTGGTTGGGAGCGTTTGCGCGGGATTTCCACAGGCGCTTTTTGAGTCTTCTGTCGTACCAGTTCCGCACCTTCCCGTCCATCACGGGGCTGAGCATTGACGAGTCTGCACGCGCGGGTTTCAAGCTCGATCCGGAGCATGAGGCGAAGGCACTTGTGAAGCAGGAGCTGGATGCGCTGTTGTCGCCGTTTGATCTGAAGAGGTTGGAGAGCTACGCGAATAACATGCTCGACTACCACGTCGTGCTAGACCTGATCCCCACGCTCGCGACGCTGTACTTCACGGGCCGGCTGCCGGCGATTAAGTTGACGGGTGTGCAGAGCAGCATCCTCCTCGCAGTCGGACTGCAGCGCAAGGATCTGGGGGATGTGGAGAGCGAACTCTCGCTTCCCTCGAGTCAGCTGTTGGCGATGTTCATCAAGATCATGCGCAAGCTGAGTAGCCATTTCGGCAACTTGGTCGCGGGTGCGATCGAAGCTGAGATGCCGCAGAGAGAGACGCTTGGCGTTAGTAGGGCGGACGCGAGTGGTGCGCATGATGACGAGATTGTGGATGACCGGTTCGTGCCGCTGGAGACGAGTCTGGAGGATGAGCTTGAGGAAGGCGGTGATGAGGCTATGAAGGCGCTGAGGGAGAAGCAGAGGGAGCTGATTGATGCGCTGCCGCTGGACCAGTAAGTTTTGCCCCTCCTTCCTCCTTTTCCATTTCGAATCTGTAGAGCAGTGCTGATGAGAAGAAATAGATACGAAGTCGCAACCGACGCCCCCGGGTGGGCACAAGCAGAAGCCGAAATCCTGAAAGCGACGAAGAAGGGGGCAAAGCCCTCTGCGATCTCGGTCAAGACGTTGAAGGCGAAGAGGAAGGCCGGGGAGAGCGCCGCAGAGATTTATGAGGAGGAGCTGGGGGAGAAGAAGCGGGATAGGGGACATAAGAAGGCGAAGACTAGTGGGAAGAAGCATTGAGTTGATGGCAGATAAAATGGGAGGGATGGGTAGAAATTTGGCGTTTATGTAGGGTGCATAGAGTGTTAAATGATATGAGAGGATAATACAGCTCAGAGTAACAGAGTTTCGGTTTCACTCGATTTCATGAGTGAACAGAACTATTATAATCGACCCCATTAGTCTCTTCCTCAGCCAAACTCGATTATCTCGAATGTACCGGCTCGCTATGTTACATAAATCTCCCAAAACAAAAACGCCACAACCAGCTCTTGAGCATAAAAAACACAACCTCGTAACCCCCCCACTTCATCCCTCATTCCTTCCATAACCCCCCAATCCCATCTACCTCGTCTTCGGCGCCACACCCGCCCCAATAACGCCAGGCAGCTTCTCCGCGCCCACACTAAACATCAATCCCACCGCCCACGCCACCAGTCCGACCAACAACGCGCTGAACCCCGCGATGATCCAAAACTGCGCACTGACATCGCGCTTCTGGCATGCGGCGCCGCCCCAGTAAGTCGTAAGCTTCCGGTCCTCGTCGTAGAACGCCTTGCACGCGCAAGTGAAGCAGCTGGGCCCGGATTCGTTGGCTGGAGGGCCGAACTTGCGCACGCACGAACCGTGGCCGGAGCACGAGGAGGTGGCGTTGGTGCAGGCGTCGAGGGTGGCGTGGCAGAGGGCGGGGAGGCCGCGGTGGGGTGGGGAGGAAAGGGCGAGGTCGGGGGTGGAGGGGAGAGATGGGTCGGAGGAGGTGGAGATGGGGTTGAGGGTGGAGTCGGTCATCGGGGCTTCAAGACGCCTCTCATGAACGACGGGGGGTATGGAGTAGGTTCCCCAAGGGTGTCTTCCGGAAAAGTTCTCGGACCGGTGGCCATGGGGAGAAATAAGTAAGGTAACTTCCAGCAGGCCGGCATCAATGACTTCGAAGAGATGTTTTTGATCCTCGATGGTCTGCGGTAGAGATTAGCGGAAGATGGGTTTGGGAGAGGGGCGTCTTACGCTTGCCTCAAAAAGATCGTCGATCATGATGTGGCTGCTCTTCCTGTGCCAACATTCGTCAGATAGATCGAGGAGCGCCTCTAGTTTGCATCGCTCCTTGGGCAGATCTAGAGAGCCTAATATCTGCCTCTGCATGTCTCTGACGAGCGTATTTACGTCTGCGCGCCGTGGAGCAGCCTGCATCCTGAAAGATGGAGATTCCCACCCTCGAGAGCTCCATGCAGCCTTCAGATTCGAGATTCGCTCTGGGGAATAGTCGGCCCAAATAACCAGGCGTTTCGGTGAGGACGATTCGGCCACATCATCGTCAAAGAGCCCGCGCTGCTTGCCGCCGAGTATATCGACATATTTCACTTTGTTGTAGAATTCGTGGGGCGAGGAAGGCGTGGTGGTCAAACTGTGGTACTGCGTGACGTCGAGCTGTTGCGCAAGAACGAGCCTCACTTCCTCGGGGGTGAGATCAAGGGTTTCGGAGGTCTGGGGTTTCGATGCCGTGAATATGTAGCCTTCGAAGGAGGGTGAAGCAGCAGCGTAAGCCACTCCAACCATCGCTGGTAGCAGCAAGCTGAGAGAGAGCCTCATAGTTGCTGGGTAGATGAGGCTATTCGGGAGAAGGCGAAGCAGAAGGAATGATAACCTCGTGGAGCTGGAGCTCGATGGTCGGGAGCCAGAGTCGCGCTAACGCAATTACAGAAACACTGCCGTCATTTACCGCCTGCTGCTGAGACCCGGACTTTATCTCATGGCGACGCTCAACAGTCAACATTGACGCAATAAACAACACCGATTTTCACAGTTTATCAGGCCTTAACAACGCAAATACCAGTACCGGTTCATTATCTCCATTATCCATCTTGTGACGCTCTCGCACTCGTCGCAACATTCTACTCACTCAAGTTACACGCGAAGTTTTCTCAGGCTGGTCAGCCTTGAAGGCGGACCTTGACGGTCCAGATGTTCAGGACATGGCGTGCCGGAATGGGCATTTTGGGAACCAGTCGCCTGCCTTTGAGGGTGCAGGCGCGGATTCGACGGGATGGCGGCATGGCACAAGTCCAAGGCGTGCGCTTCAAGAGGATTATAAGACCTAGGTTAGTTGTGCCCATCCCTTATGTCGTCTATTCCTCAGCTAACAGTGTGTAGGAATCTGCTAGGCACGACGATTGGCCTGCTCATATTATACAACCTTTTCGAGCGAATAGTTTTTGCGCCATTAGACAAATTGGCAGAAGAGCTGGAGCAGGAGTTGGATGAAAAGACCAAAAGGGAGTTGATGACGGAGTCGAATGCAGGTCTCTTCATACGACTCCCTTTCACAATCAAGAAATTCCAAGCGCGTGCATATCGCCGAACGGATCCTGAAGTCCAAGAATGTGACAGACTTTGCCACGATCCGAAGCTTATGAGAAAGATCAGAGGTATGTGTCCCTCAGCGTCGCGCTGGAAATATCTATGCTGACTTGAGCAGATGATCTCATCGACATTACGAGAGGAACTGTTGAAGACGTCCTTAATATTCCCCCTAAATCTCGGAAAGCCAGGAAATCAAGATCCTGGTTGGAGATCAGAATACCAGCTCATCCACCTCCCATCTACCTTCAGTCAGGGTAAGCAAAGCCCGATCCTGTCTCTCCAAAACTCGTTAACACGGCATGCAGTATTGTGATCGGAGGTGATAACTTGGTATCCTATGGGAGAATCCCCCTCGAATCCATGACCGTAAAACGCATTGAACGAGCATTATACCCCGTCCCGGTCCTATGCGCCATGTGGGCCTGGGTCAAAGTCATGTTAACTCCCGGAGACCCCAAGGAAGCGACCGTGCGCATCGCTCTATCCGTCTTCCCCCAGCTTTCGGCCATAGCCAAAGCAGAGCGGGACCAGCTTGCCCGTACAGGAGGGCCGCCCCCGCGCGTCGAACCGAAGATCAGGCCGTCAGGACCCGTTGATTCACACCCGGCATCTGCCCAACACAACGGCTTGAAACAAATGGAGGCAGCGCCTTCGAAGCAGGCTGATGCGGCCAACAAGGAAGAACCACCCGCCTCATCTGATGCCGCTGCCAAACTCAGGGAAGAGCAGGGCCAAGTCCCCAAACCCCGGGCTAAGGAAGAGGTGAGGGAGCAAACCCTTATTGAAATGATCAACTGTGCAAATCCCTTCGGGTCACGGTATGATTATGCTGCGAAGGCGTTCCGGCTTGAATTGCAAAGACGATGGAGGAAGATAGTTAATGATCCGCCACGAGGCGGGCTCCATGTGTTTGGGGTGATCGAGATATCGGTAGATCACAAAAGAGTTGTGATGGATGTATCTGCGTGGTGGGATCCGAAGACGAAACGGTATGACCCTGACAGTATCCAGCTTGCGATTAAGCATATGTCGGCACATTTGCAGGGGATACCCGTGAGAGGACGATGAGGGAGTGTATGGGGAGGATAGGAGAGCACGAGGAGAAGAGTGATTGGATTTCTGGATGAAAGAGCATGTATCGGGCATGTTAGGCGCTTTGTGGCATTTACAGCGGCGCTTGGGACACAGATGATCGGTCTGATGATTTAGAACATGAATATGAACATTTGACCCGAGGCAGCTCTGTTGCCTGGGAGAGGACGTGAACGGTTATGTGACTTTCCAGAGATTTGATTGAGACCGGGACCCAATGTAGGTAGACGACTCATGGAAGCTTCACAGTTTATATGTTTTGGTCTCGAGTATGCGCATTCAGCCATTGCTCAATGCATTATGCGTCTTGTATGTGTTGTTCACTATATCTGTTCCTAGATCACATATAACTCATCGTTTTCATTCTAGGCTTCTTCTGGTTTTATTTGCTTAAATACTTGCAAAGTAACTTATCAACCGTTTTCATATGTTGCTCTGTTTATATTTTATATTTTATATTTTATATTTTATTTTATAGTAATGATATAACTGCCTCCTCGATAAGAGGTTGATGAGTCATCAACTTCTTTATCGTAGCATCTCCCCACATTGTGCCAGTCTCGCCCCGCGCAACAAAGGTCCAGCCTCCTCCAGCTTACCAAGCTCCCTGCGCAGCTTCCAGCTCACTGCCTCCATTCCTATTTCTCCTTGCTCTCTCTCTTCTTTATTCTTTCTTCTCTCTTTCCAAATCTTCACATACAGTCAATATTCTCTCTATCCAGCATCAACCAGCATCAACACCACCTAATCGCAACCATGGCAGTCGCACCCAAGTTCGCCGGCCACATCCTCCAGGGCAGCCCTCACATCCCCCACCACACCCTCGAAGTCTACCTCGACTACGTGTGTCCCGTATGTCCTCCCTACTCCCCTTTTCTCTCTTCTTCTCCCCCCTAACCCTCCCCAGTTCTCCAAAAAGTTCTTCGACACCTTCTACACCCACGTCAGCCCGCACATCCAAGCCACCTACCCCTCGCTGCGCATCATCTTCCGGCACCAAGTGCAGCCCTGGCACCCGTCGTCGACCCTGACGCACGAGGCGGCGCTGGGCGTGCTCAAGCTGTCCCCCGCGGCCTTCTGGCCCTACTCGGCGGCGCTGTTCGCGCAGCAGACCGACTTCTTCGACGCCAACGTCGTCCGCGAGGGCCGCAACCAGACGTATCGCCGGCTGGCGGAGCTGTACCGCGGGATCGGCGGCGACGCCGGCGTCGAGAGCCTGTATGGCCTGCTGGAGGTCGGCGACAGGCCCGGCAAGGACGGCGAGCTGAATGCCGGGAATAAGGTCATGGATGATTTGAAGTTGGTGGTGAAGCTGGGCAGGCAGACGGGCGTTCATTTCTCGCCTACGGTGCTCTGGGATGGCGTCGTCGAGCCCAGTATTAGCAGTTCGTGGACGCCGGAGCAGTGGGAGCAGTTCTTGAAGGAGAAGGCGACGGTGTAGTGAGTCGGTAGAGGTTATTGGGGGGGATGGAGGTAATGGGCTGGGGCTACTATGGCACTTTTGGCATGAAGTAGTATCCTGAATAGGGCTCGGAGGTCCTCGAGCGGAGTAGTGATTTTTAGTAGGGTAGTACTATTCGGAGTACTACTCTCACATCAAATAGACCGAAAATGTCTCGCTGAATATTATCATAAATGACTAGACTAGAATACCATAACAATGCAATAAAGCGACTAGATTCTCTGTTCTTGTCAACTTGATTTATAAGATTGTTCTAAAAGTATGGCAATGGCATTTAAGTCATCTCATTGAATTATCATGGCATTCTAATTCTAGAGACTAGTCATTTATGAGAATATTTAGAGCATACGAGTTCTTAGTTAGAGTGAGACGCTTCCTATAAAATAAATATATAAAAGCACAAAGTAAAGTATGCTAATTATAACTTTTATATTTATATTCATGTATTTATTGATGTTATACCAACCTCAACATATAGAGACTACCCCTTTAGCCAACGCGACGTTTCTTTCTCCACCCTCCGCCCCGTCACGCGCCAGAACACGGTCTATCTCGCCCTCCAATCCAATCTTCGCATTTGCTTTCTGCCCATCTATACTCTTACAAGGCGCTTACACGCCACGGCGCGCCTCCCAATCCAAAACGCCATTCGCTATGCCAATGCCAACGCCCGTGTCCATGTCCATGCCCACATCGCAAACCCCACCCATGTGTACATCCTCCCCCCAGCCCCCACGCGTCTCAGCTCACAGCTCATCCAGCTGCGGCGCCGTTATCCAGCCCCACGTCCGCGGCGGCACGGGGAGCCCGATGTAGAAGTTCCAGAACCGGCTCATTTCATTGAGGAAGATGCCCCATCTGCGCGCGCATCTGTCAGTTCGGGGTTCAACTATTCAAGCCCGCTTCCCTGCGGGCCACTTCCTCGCACATCGCATAGCGTTTAGGGCGTGAGAGGGGTGTGTATGGGGAAGATGCGGGGAAAGGAGGAGGGAGAGAGCAGGGGGGCTTACGCAACACGGGGGAACCCGATCCACTGCCGGAACACAAACAGCACCACCCTCCACACGATCCAGATCTCTGTCCGCAGCGCCTGCATCACCGTCTCGTTCGCCGGGTCGCGCCGTTTCCGCTCCTGCGCCAGGAACTCGTGGATATCCTCGTCGATGTCATTGTCCTCGGCCTTCCCATTCCCCTCCTCCTGCCCCTCCTCCTCCCACTGCTTCCGATTCTGCTCCTCGCTCAACGCCGGATCGTACTTCCTGCCCGGCACCACCTGCCGTCCCATCATCTCGCGATCCGTAATCTTGTGATAGTGCCTCCCCTCCCTCTTGGTCCCATTCGCATGCTCCTCCGCCTCCACCATATCGCGGAACGCCTGGACGGCGGAGAGGGAGCTGCTCAGCCTTGCCAGCGTGTTAAACAGCGCCACGATCTCCGTCCTCTTGAGCCGCGGCCTCTCTGACATCTCCGACATCTCGCCCGCCCCCGCACCGTCGAACTCGAACAGCACCTTCAGCGCCGTCCCGTACCCTGCCGTCTGCAGCTTGCCCCACAGCCGGCACTTGTCGCACCCGACGCAGTCCATCAGCCGGCTCACGTTGCGGAAACGATTCCGGAAGTCCTCCTTGAGACTCGGCCCCTCGCCGTTCACGAACATCACGCTCTCGTCGAAGATCTGCGGCCCGCTCGCCGCCGCCCCCGTGATCGCCAGCACCTTGCGCTTCGTCTCCGCATCGTGCGCCGCGTCGCCCGAGCAGTACGTGTAGTCGGCGAGGTACGGGCCCAGCTTCGCGACGGCGCGTGCCACCAGCGCGTAGTTGAAGTACAGGTTCGCGACGCGCTCCGGGTGCTTGTGCAGGCGCTCCTTGTAGCACCCGAGGCTCGGTCCCCACTGCCCCGTCGTCTGGTTTAGTGTCTCCCAGCAGATGTGCGCGCTGATCGACGCGTGCATGCCGCTGACGACGCGGTAGAACACGCGCTTCTCCAGGCACTCGTCCTCGTTCTCGAAGCCCGTCTGCGCGCTCGGCGCGTTCGCCACCTGCGGCTGGTGCTGCGCGCCGCCCTGCATCACGAACTTCAGGTCCGCCGCGGCGGGGAGGCTCATGCCCGCCAAACCGCCCCCGGCCTGCGACGAGGACGGGAACGACGAGCGGCTGAAGCAGTTCTCGCGGTAGACGGCGTCCCAGACCTGGTTGGCGCTCGGGCCCATGTAGCCCGTGAAGCGCTCGGGGTTGTCGACGAGGCTCACGTAGTCGCCCTTGCCAGACGCGGACTCGTCCTCGGGCACGCAGTAGTCGCGCTCGTCGCACTCGTCGTCGTACTCGACGACGCAGCTCTCGGCCGTGTCCTCGCCCAACATGCCCTGCAGGGGGCGCTCGGGGCCGCGCTCCGCCTGCTGCTTCTTGCCGGGGTGGCCGGCCTTGGGTCCCTCGAGCTTCGAGAGCTCCTCGGCGCGCCAGATGGGCGGGATGGCGTCCTCGTTGTCGATGGTGGCGACGGCGCAGGCGATGTTGCCGCACATGGCCGAGTCGTCGGACCAGAAGGGGCAGTGCTTGTTGAAGAGGTTGAGGCGGTAGTAGGAGAAGAAGTCGGTGTGTTTGGTCAGGTCTTCGAGGGAGGGGCGGATCTGGTGGTTCAGGGATTCGAGCGTTGCGTAGGAGGCGCAGGCGTCGGAGACGATGGCCTTGGGGTTGATCTGCGGTAGGTTAGAGAGGATGAGCATGAGGGAGGAGAGGAGGGAAGGGAAGAGGAGGGGCAGACGTACGGCACAGACATCGCTGGTTTCGGGGATGATGGATTGAGCGGCTGCTTCGCTGTCGGGGGTGGAGGTGGAGGCGTGGAGGAGGGCGAAGACGGCGAGGTAGAAGAGCTGCGATGCGGTCTTCATTTTGGGCGGCGGGATGTGTCTAAGTCGTAATTTGAGATGTGCCACCATGCGCCAGCGTTGCAGTGGGAGCTTCGGAAGGTGAAGATGATATATGTCGCCCAGAATTGATCGTTTGTTGTTTATTGAAGTCCCCTTGTAGTTGGTGTATGTTGTCAAAGAAAGTTCATATTCAAGTATATTCAAGTATGTCGAACAGAGTCGCGAGTGCCAGCAGAAAGAGTGAGTGAGTGAGTGCAAACAATGGAATCACAGAATCGTCTCAGGTCAAGAGTGAATGTAATCATCTATATACATAGATGGATATATAAATATATATATAAATATACAAGTCCCTGGATTTCTCAGCAGGTGGTTTCTAAGCCATCTTTCGATCAACGTGGCCACTCCGCCTGCTCTGATCTGACAATTAATGAATCGTTCGACGTCGGCTGCCGGATTAATCCCTCCGAGACCGATCCGGAGAATGCAATTTGCCGGGGATCTTGGCCTGCGAGTGAACTATTTGCTCAATTTCTTCAATTTCTTGTATTTTTTGTATTTTTTGTATTTTTTGTATTTCTTATATTTCTTATATTTCTTATATTTATTCTGTGCCTGGATGGACATGGACATGGAAATGGAAATGGAAATACTGCAACATCCGTCATGAGTGGTGTGTTGCGCAGAGCAACATGTACAATCTCTACTTATGTACATACCAGAACGCGGAGCGCAGCACTCCTACTTCTATATACCCCTTGTCTCATCCTTCATCCTTCATATCTACGTGCCTTACGCCTATCCCAACGAACGCCGCATGTCAATTTCCATGTCGCCATCTCGAGGCTGGTACAAAAGCAATCTCTACATATTATTTTCCGTGGTCATCTCTTCTCGAGTCAGTCAGTCAGTCGGTCACCCCATTCAATCCTCCACCGACCGTCTTCTTCGTCCTCCTCAGACTCCCCAACCGCCGCTTTAGCCCACCCAATCTCCCTCCCGCCGTATTACTCCGGCGCATATCATTCTCAAACTGCGCATGGTTCATCGAATTACTCGCCGCCGACCGCTGCGTCTCCTCGGCCATCGCACTCGCGCTCCGCTGCCCCGCCGATCGCGATCTCGCCGGCTGCATCTCGTACGCCGATCCAACGTCGGACACGACGCGTCGATGCTCCGCCTTCTGGTTGATGGCCCTCTCGAGCGAGAATGACGGCTCGCCCTTGCCCTTGTAGTCTTCCGGAAGGTACTTCTACTAGCTGTCAGCTTTGTGGCCTTCCAGCACGCACAAGAGGATCTTACTATTCCCTCCCATCGCCTGTACGCTCCGCCCGGTGCGTCGTTGTCTCTCATCAAATCCGCTCCCTCGTCGTAGTCCATCATCTCGCCGGACATACTCCGTTCACCAGGCGGCACGACCGCCGTTCCTTGCAAGGGCACATGCTTATCCAACGCATCGCGAATGTTCTCCGTCGGCGTCGCCTTCAACGTCTCGTTAGTCGAGCCTCGAACAGCCTCCAGCGGGCTGGACTCGGGCCTGGTGTTCCTCGACAGGAGAGTCGCATCGTAAGGACCCTCATGATGGTAGAGGCTACCCATGGAGTCATCCAGACGATCAATCAGATCCGCCTTGGGCAGATGATTCTTCTTCAGATGCGGCGATCGGTCCGCGGCCTTCGTCTGCTTCCTGATCATATCCAATGGTCTGTTTGAGAGATCGCCTGGGTATCGTTGGCTGAGGGAGCTCGCGCGTCGTCTGTGGCTGCTCTCGCCAGCCTTGCCGGTTGATGTCGGCGCGGGGCCATCTTGCGCGTAGTTGCCGAAAGCTTCCGTGCGCTGTGATGACCGCCAGGGGTTTGTGGAAGAGAAGGTCGTCCGAGATGGACTGGCGGAGGTGGGCGGCGTGGGATAGGCCGTGTAGGCGGGGGCCTTTTGGTCCATCGAGGAGCTGAAGTGAGTTCCTGGACCGGTTTCCTGGCTGGGCTCGGGACCGGTGAGAGGATCGAGCAGGTATTTCGATGACTGTGGGTGAGTTGTTAGAGTCGGATGTCGGATGTCATATGAGGGTAGTGATTGTGGATTTGAGGAAAGAAATTTGAGGAAAGAACTTACGCAGTCCAGGCCAGTCTGATCGCAGTTCTTGTGCAGTGCAGTAGGTATGGACGTATGGTCTGGGGCGATGCTTCTTGAGAAGAGTAAGTCTAGAACGGAAAATTCATACGATAAGGATAGAAGGAGGGAGGAGGAAAGTTGGAAGGAGGAAGGAAAGAAGGAAGCAGAAGGAAGCAGGTAATAATGATTGTGAGTGAGAGGGATCAGGTATGTATAAGGTATGTACAAGAGAGAATATATATATAAGGGAGAAGATGAAGGTAATAAGTTGAGTATCATACATACCTCACAGTCGTAGATACAGGACGTGTACGCAAGGCTCCGTCAAGTCCGAATCGGAAGCTGCCTTAGGTAAAGCTCCGACGTTGATAACCTGGATATGGCTATGCACTCGACAATAGAGATATATGAGATATGAGATATATGAGATGTATATTACGGATAATATATGAAGTATATATTAGAATATTGAATAAATAAAGTATATATGAATATATGAAGTATACATAAAGTATATATATATAAGGAATATCAAGAATGCCATTTTGCAAGAGCCGGATAGCGGATAAGAGGTGGGGCACGTGACGCGTGCGTCACCGCAGCGTTTGCAAAGAGCCTAGCGCATAATTCACGGTCATCGCTGTCACCTGATTCGCCGCAGTGTCAGCGGGCCACGCGAACAGCGATCGCCCGGCTATTTATGCTATTTATGCTGTTTATGCTGTTTCTGCTATTTATAGCGACTTACATCTTCAATGGCTTCAACGGTCTTTAACGCCTTTAACGGTCTTTAACGACCTCATAGCTAAGGCTGCCTTCACCCTTCAACACGAGCACATCCTCTGCATATCAACATGCTATTTCCATTTCCCATATACCCAAACGGAACACTGCGAGATCTGCCATTTCGAATAGATGGCGCTTGTCGACTATGAATCTTCAGAGGACGAGGACGAGAACGAGGATAATTCACAAGAATACCAAAACACCACCTCGCCCTCCCCCTCCCTCCTTCCCCCCCTCCCCTCCGAATTCCACGACCTCTACGCCTCCTCCGTCCGCACCACCACGCGCGACGCTCCCTCCCTGCACGGCGGCCGCAGACGCCTCACCCCGCACATCGAAGGCAACTGGCCCACGCACCTCTACATCGAGTGTAGGCCTCCCCCCCTTTCTTCCCCATTTGCCCCTCCAACAGACTGACACGACCCAGGGTATCCCTCCCCAGCCGCGGCCGACCTCCTCAGCACCCTCATCACCTCCCTCACTGCCGCCGCCCACCCAAACACCATCCACAGCCTCCTAACCAGCGACCTCGCCACCCCCCTCCCTTTGCACATCAGCCTCTCCGCGCCCCTCAGCCTGCCTACGCCCTTCAAATTGCCCTTCCTCACTCACCTCCAGGCATCCCTCTCGCGCTGCTGCATTTCACCGTAAGTCCCTCCTTTACCCCTTTTTTCCAGTCCAAGTCACATGACTAACCCAGACCCCCTCCCAGCTTCCCCATCGCCTTCACCACCGCCGCCTGGGTCCCCAACGCCAGCCTCACTCGCTGGTTCCTCGTCGTGTCCCTCGCGCGCCCGCCCCGCGACAGTCTCAACGCGCTGCTGCGGCTGTGCAACAGCGCCGCGCAGACCTTCCACCAGCCGCCGCTGTACGCCTCCTCCGCCGTCTCGCCGCTCGCGCCCACAACGACACCGCCGGATCCAGACGACCGCACGGACGCCTTCCACGTCAGCATCGCGTGGACGCTCTGCGCGCCATCCCCGACACACCAGGCCCTCGCCGCGTCCTGGGGCGGGAGCGCGGCCGAGGAGTTGAGCGCGGCGAGCGCGCTGCTGGTCCGCGACGTGAAGGCCAAGATCGGGAATGTGGTCACGAGTATTGCACTCCCTGATGGGTCTAACAAAGGGGCGAGGGAAGCACTATTTGCCGTTTGAGAGGGAGCTGTGGAGCTTGAGGTCCTGCCTTGCCAGTCTTGCAAGTCGTTGTCGGAGAGTGCCGAGGGATGCGCAGGAGCCACAGGAGGGCTCTGTTATGCGGCGGGCGGCGCCGCGGTGGAGGTCCTGATTGGCCCTGCCTGGGACGTGCTCGGATTGGGCGAGAGAGAGCAGAAGGAAAAAAGGTCAAAAACATACAACAGCATAAGTATGGCGGTGGTCACCGGGCGCTGCCCGTTCGGTATTGGGCGTGTTGCCGCCCTGTTCAGTCATCCTTCAGGGAAATTCAGGGCTTATTCAGGCTGGGTATGATCAATTTCTTCAAGCAAAGGATGTCTCACTGAGCTAGACTATAGATACAAGGTACTCAGAGATGGCTCGGATAGCATGCTGGCCAGTCCAGACGGACACATACGGAAGGTCATATGCACCTTCTCTCTCAGAGGTGGACGGACCTGCAACATCCCTTGGTATCACGTCTAATCATGAGCATATTCAGAATCATCGTAGTATGGACATGCATCGTAATCCGCACCTGTGGCAGTCGCTTCCAGCCAAAGCTGAGTTCGAATTCCAGGAGCGAAGTGATGTTATGGCCCTTGACGAAGAAATGCAGGGCCTTAGCATGCGGTTGAGTCTCCAACAGAGCCCCAGTGATATATGACAAATTCAATTGGAGCAGCACCGGGTATACAACAGGAAGCAGCAACTATATCTGGAAGAGCTAAGGCGTCTACAGCAGATTCAACCAAGAACAGCTGTAGCACAACCTGGCAGTATTCATAAACAGGCACTCTTCCACTATATACGAAGGGTGGCCAGAGCGTGATCTACTTGCCAAGATCCTTCCAATGAGCGTTGATCTGCGCAGCGGGACTGGATGCGTAGCTCTCCGAGCGTTGGAGGCGATCTGTTTGCGCGAAGGCACAGTCGCCTATCGTTCTGGCATGAGTCCTCTGGAAGGAAAGTCCATATGCGGAAATCCTATGGAGGAGTAAGTCCCCCTTATCGAAGGTTGCCTGTCGTACTAACAAGATTAGCTTCTTTCCTCGCTGTCAATGGCTGCATTTTTATCGTTGCTACAAAGTAAACTACAGAAGACGACAGGTCACGAATTTGTTGAGTTCTGTTTTGAATGTGATCACTGGTTCCAAGGCCTTGATGAATGGACCGATCATTGCCAGGAACATCTCGCTACACCTGAGAGTCTAATTCGGTGTGACCTCATTACATTTCGCAATGTCCCAGCTAAGTCTGCGTTCTGCCCATTCTGCTTTGATAGCACGAGCTTGAAACCCCACAGGCATATGCAACAATATTTGGACCGCAGCGAGTGGTATGGGCATGTACAATCCCATCTGATCTACAAAGCTCTATCTGGCAAATTCCATTGGCGGCATCCAGCCTGTTCATTGGACTTGGACAGTATGGCCGAGTTGGAATATCACCTTAGAGATATTCACTGCTATTCACTGCCAAGGGGAAAGAAAAGGGCCTTGGATCAGCTTATCTGAGTTGCTCACTCTTCTTCTCATTTCTTACCTTCACCTCTGTCCTCAAGAAGTCATCTCCTGGTAAGATTTGATATTGTCTGGAGAAGCGGTTTGATCTGTTCTTGAGAGATACTTTGTCGTTGAAAGGAGAAGGCGTAGTAGCCTGGTGGCAGGTGGACATACCGAAACGCTTCAGGATCTTTTCGATGTAGGCGCGTTGGATGAGACAAATAATCGTCGGATCCGCCTGGCCGCTTCGCTCCCAGTCGGGGGAAGGAAGTGTCTTCTCCAGAAGCAAGTGTCTCCTCTCAAGTCCCCTTGTTTCGTAGATAGTAGAATAGAGTAAGATACACCTAATTTAATCAATTCTCTATTAATTTATGAATAATGTCAGACAATAAGGAAAGACTCTATAAAGCACTACAATGGCTACGTGGTCGTGATAAGGGATTTGAGGGACACTTGCTTCCCCCGACTTTCAGCACGACTTTCAGGAGTTGAGAAGCGGCCCACTTGGTGTCCGATTACTCCGTACGCGAGCTAACTTAACTAAATCTATAACATGAGTCGGCACTAAGCTGAATCAGGACATATCCCCCGCATCACGTGTGCCGTCCCGCCTACTGAGGTAAACTATCTCCAAACTCAAACTCCCCCTGTGCCCGAGTCTCGAGCACAAAGCACAAAGCACGAGCACTGCTTAAGCAAAGTCAGAAATTCCGCAAGTTCGGCCCACGATGTTGGCGTTCATGCGAGCCGTTTACATTCCAATATTGAGCATATTTCAATTCATCTCGAATCCCTTTAATCTTGTGTTGGGATTTGTCTCCAAGGCATTGGGCGCTTGGAAACCATCAACAAGTGGCCTCCGAGTTTCCGACAAATACTCTTCCCCAAGGACCCAGACCGTAAGCACCAGAGTGCTTCGCCCCTTCAAGATATTGATTGATATTAATTCATGGATATAGACTGGAGTGGCAGCTGCTGCAAGTGACCTCCCAATCCACCCTCCACATGTCGAAGTTATCGAGGTTCATCCGTATTATCCCCCTGGCGTCACCAAAATCATTGGCCGTGGTGGCGAGAATTTTATCGGTGTTATCGATGAGTCGACCGTTCTGAAGTACCCGTGCATTCCTGGCAGTAGTGAAAGCCTTCAGATAGAAGCTCAGCTCCTCGAGATCCTCGAAAGTCATCCCCGGATTATTCAGTCGAATGGGCTGACCGAACATGGTCTAATTTTACAGTATGCTCCAAATGGGAATCTGCGCGACTACATCGAATCCAACCTCGGCATTTCTCTCGATCAAAAGCTGCGCTGGTGCAAACAAGCTGCCGAAGCAGTCAAATACATCCACGAGAAAAATATCATCCACTGTGATATTAATCTTCGAAATTTTCTACTTGATAAAGATTTTAACCTCCTCCTGGCAGACTTCCAGGGTATGTTGAAATCAGCGGATGGCGAAACGTTACTGGATGGCCTATCTCGGGAGTGCTCCAAATCATTCCTTCCTCGAATACATGGCGACTACGCAGACGTGAAGACCGACCTTTTTGCGCTTGGCTCTGCGATCTATTACATCATGACAGGACATGAAATCTTCCCGCAATTGGATAGCTTTGAAGACGAAGATGAAATAGAATCTCGGTTTGTCCATGGACAGTTTCCCGCTGACAACCACACATGCTGTCAAATCACAGAGAAGTGCTGGAAACAATGTTACGAGTCTGCTGGAGATATTATCTCTGACATATCTCAAATCCAGACACCAAAATGAATTAGAGGGGAATACTGGGAGGAGTGATTTCTTCATTGCCCTCGATTTTACAATAAGCATTGAATACACCTCTTCTGCCCCACTATGTCAGCCCTCTGCGCTCCCCCCTAGAGACCTTTCGTATCCTTAGAACAATGTTTACAACGCATCGCCATCAACACTTAGGGCATATTCCTCCCTTCTTTGTGGACTGGCCCATATGCTGATCCTTGTATCCCTCGCAATCTGGCTTGCCACATGGCGGCTGAGGGCTGTAGCTTATAATAACATGTTTCGGCTGCGCTGTGCAGTTGACGAATTTGGTGGTATAGACGAATCGAAGGCACATGTTGTGTGGAATTTGCCTTTTCAGAATGCTGGTAATAATACATTAATCTTTTCGAACTGATAAAAAGTAGGACGAGCGAAGGCTTACCTCCAAGCATGAGAAAGCGACGGAATAGTTAATGGCGGTGTCTTACGAACTACATGGTGAAAGCCCTACCGCCCGTACTTATATCTCTTGGGCGGACAACCTAGGTACTTGCGAGCGAGTGGGAAGGACTCGCATGGTCCTCGACGTCAATTCCTCCTAGAAGCACCACAGCGTAAGTAGTACATGAAGCCGGGCTGCTCAGGCATTATCCCTGTTGACAACAAGATTCCTGCTGGCGTGGAATCGACACGTCACAAGGCTTCCAGACCTACATGATATATCGCAACATCAAAGGATGATTGGCCGTCAAGATACGTGCCTAAATTCTAATCACATGCCCTTGATACTGAGCTGAGGCTGCATGAGATGATAAGATGATGAGAATATGAGAATATGAGAATATGAGAATGAAATGAAACCCCCACTGTGACAACAGGCAGTGTGTAGAGATGAAGAACTCAATGCTGCTTGTCCAATGGATAAGGTGCGAACCAACTGCATCATGCTTGTGGGGAGGCAAAGTGTCTGTATATTGCAATGGTTCTATGCTTCTATGTAATATACAGAGGGAAGGTGGGTGGGAAAATCGAGTCTTGACTGCGTGAGAGATGACGAGGCAGTTGCAGGAGGGGGAGAGAACGAACCCCTCAGTAATCCCTCCGCATCGGTGGAAACCTAATCCGTGGTCGTGATATGAGTGAGGTACGGACCGTACGGTGCTCCATAAACACACGGCCTCATCCAGGAGAAGGACTGCACTGAAATGTTTGGCGATTTGGAAGATTTCATCGAGCGACTGATCTAAGTCACTAAAGTCATATGGATTCATCATTACTGTTGGAATGAGACCCAAGCGAGTTGTCGCAAGAGACAGTAAGGTTTATTTAGTGAGTGAGTGTACTCTGGATTTTAAGAGCGCCGAAGCTATCCGGAAACCACTTGGCATCCGTGAGATCGGCAACTGCACACTCTACTTAACTGCCATTAGTGACCCAGCATACCGAAGAATTTGACATGGAACTTACAGAAATATTTGTTCTTGAAGCTGAAACAGCGGACTGTGGGATAGCAAATCAGCAAGTCCCCTTCCGCAAAGTTGCCCTCTGTCCTTGCTCCACGAGTACGACGACCATGCAACTTTTCCGCGTAGTCACGAAGCTCATCGTGAAAATGAAACAAGATATCCTCCTTGGGCCTCTGATCTCAGGTTAGTATCTCGATCCATTCGCAGTACGAGTACCAAAAGTGACATACAGAAGGCTTATCTTCCATCAGACTGACCGCCTTGACATCCCGCAGAACATCTCGAAGAATCTCACGCAACAGCCCAGACTTGACATCAATGTACGACGTCACGTCTTTGGTGTTTTTGTCTATCAAGCCATCAGAAAGTCGGCGTACCAGAAGACCATGTGTCTCTACCGATATGCTCGCGGGCAACAAATAGATACTGATCCAGATCGTCCATCCGGTCATCAGCTTCGATCGATTCCACAATTCTGTACTTGTGTCTTTGTCCCATCTGATTGAAGATAAGCCCTAGCTGCGAATCATGGAGAGTTCGGATTCATACGTTTCCATGACTGAAGGTGATTCGGCTTTCTGTTCAAGCACAGCTGCGAAAAGCTCTTTCAACTAGCTCATTATGACAGGCTCCGACGCCGGGGGGGCATGAGCTATTGGGACTATCCTGTGTGCGAGGATATGTTCGATATGTTGAATAAAGCACTTGGTCAGTGCCTGTAGCCACCTGGGGATCCTCAGTTTGGAGAATCTATGAGAATCTGCATGCGCATGCATGGAAGATTCTATGCATTCACACAGGCCTTTGAGCCTTCGTTTCAGGCTCTCTATATTATGAGAGCCCTTTCCTAGATGAGATAATTTCATACACAATCAAGCACTTCATTTTCATCCCTTCATTTTCATCCCTTCATCCATTTATCCATTCTATACAATATGCCCAAGTCACGGAGAAATGGTGAGGGAGGACGATCCTAGCCTGAGGTCGTGTCCATTTGGGACACTCACTAGTTCGGAAGAGCCATAGAGAGGACTTAGAGGAGATAGATGAATACCATTCATAACTGACTAACGGAACAACAATAAGAAGGATAGATGATAGCTTGGGATGTTGGATCCATCGCCAGACTATACTAGCAGGGCGAGGATTCAGGTAGAAGGGCCTTCAACCCGGAAGCGACTCGATGGCTCGGAATATGGCTGGATTGTAGGCTCATGCTAAAGATGCATTATCAAACAATGCCTAAAAACCTAAAAAAAGCACGAACGGCAGAGATAAGGGTGCAAGCCTTACGCAGGGATCAAGGCTTACTCCAGGCCTCGTCCGCAGAATCCAGAAAGCTACAGTGCAGGCGGTGGCCCTATATGGAGCAGAAATATGGTGGCAAGGGCAGAAAGAACGCCTGGCAGGCATCCAGCAACTGATAAATCGACAAGCACAAATGATTACAGGAATGATGCGTACAGCACCAATTGGGCGGGAGGAGCCCTGGAACCACCACAGGATCGGTCACAGCCTTCATAGACTGACTGACAAGGAGCAGTATCTATGCTGGAGAATACTAGGCCCTCAGCCTGGTCATCGCATCCCCGTTATTCGTTCTATCTAAATACCTAGAAATAAGAGAAAATAAGTACATCCATCCGACCCTAGGTAGGACTGGACCCACTCAATAGCGGTATAGCGGATTATTTGTTAACATACTCCGTTCCTACACAACCTCCTACACAACGACAAGTTATCCGATGCCATGACACTACTTGCCCAGGAATAATGAGTCTTATGTCTTTCTTCCACTCTCTAGCTAGAAGCAAAAGAATAGCAGAGCAGAATGGGCAAAACAAAACAAAACAAAAAAATATTTACAAAAACATACAACAGCAGGTATTCGCTGGTGGTCACCCACCCAACTACTAATCTGCCGATCTGGAGCAATCACCTAGATAGTAGTCAGAACGGTGCCATCCGGCCTAGCGGGTGAGCGTCGCCGCCCTTAGAAGGTTGATGGCCTCACGATGTTGCTGCCTTGCCAAGGTGGTCCCCCTCTAATATGTGATAGTGACCACCTCGACTGCCAGAAGATGGGTGCCATATCAGGACGCGTTGCACTGCGACATTGGATGGCCATGGGTGAGCAGGGTGAGCAGGGTGAGCAGGGTGAGCGAGGAGGGTGAGGAGGGTGAGGAGGGTGAGCCATGAAAATAGTATAAAGAGCCAAGCTCCCACTCTCAGATTTCCCAGTCGTCCATCTACAACATCGTCTATTCTCATACCTACGATGAGACAGAAAGCCCTTACTTGGGAAGATCGAAGTGCTCTAGCATAGAAGCGAGGATATTCTACACAGAGTACATCTGAACGGCAGCATCTATTAAACTAGACTGAACAATCCTCCCTTGCTAGCGCTACCTAAGAAAGGCACGGGGATGTAGGGGACCTATGGCAAGAGTACGTATGAATTGTCACTTCGCAGAGGTTTACTTACAAAGATATTAGGTTCCTTACTATAAAGGGGCTAAAAATGGAGGCATCACTACGGCCTAATGCCACTATGTTTAAAGACTTTGTTAAATACTACGCTTCATCACGATATGGCTGGATTAACGAGCTCCCTACAGTCCATAGTATTCAGACTATCTAGTTTAGATACGTAGGCTATTAAAATCGCCTTACAGAGTCTAAGTTAGACTAGTAAGTCGTTAGTGTCACGGTCACGCAGAGCAGGTCATGCGGATCTAAAGTGCTAGATTCAATCTAAAGAGAAAAGAAGGAAAAGAGGAAAGAGAGAGGAAAGGAAAGATCTATATATACAGTGTAGGCCTTAAGCGCACAAGCGCGCAGCTAGCTAGCGAAACAGTACACGTGAATCATTAACAACAAGAGCAACACCTAAAGTAAAGCTCTTAACCTTCAATATTCGTGACAGTTAGTGATGTTACTGCTATATGCTCCTAGCACTCCTCTACTTCGTATAGCTTTAATTAACATACATCGTAGTTCATTAATAGGACTTTAAAGCAGAAACTTAATGTAAGCACGAAAAAGCGTGACAAATACTTAGTCACCTAGAAAGACCTAACAATATTAATGCTACATCTCTAGTGTTCTAACGATCATGAATATCTTCACGAGCACTATAGAGTCTAGTTGTCCTTTCTTTTAATAGTCTTTTCTGCTAGTGGTGCTAGAGCTAGTGCCATTGTAGAATCAAGCTCCTATAGAGGGACGAATTAAGCGCTTGCTTATAAGGTATGTTGAGTCCCTATAGAAGGGCACGCCCTACTAATTAACTAGGATTGCTACATTCACTTGTTGCGGGAATCCAATGGTGGTTTCTCTTTTAAACTCGAAGTGGTTTAACGATTTGTGAAGGGAAGACGTAATGATAAGAATGACAAGTATGTGGACTTCATTAATTAATCACACTAGAATTAAGCTCATAGAACTACAGCCTCTATATCGTTATAACGTTAAAGGATCGTTTGCAATACAACGGGTTAATGTTCTTTTTTGCCCTCGCAATCGCTGACAATGCTTTAAAAGGCTATAAGACACTAGACGACCTTATGAAGGCTCGTTTGCTAGAGGATAGAGACTCATAGGAACTAGAGTGGAAAGAGAATGCCCATGAACTTCCCGTCCTACAGATGGCATCTGCAAAGGGGTGTAACGCTAGGTCTTAAATGTATAAGACTCACAGAGGTTTCTTGCGTAAAGGTTTAACTTAACAGAGGAGGTAGGGGATTAGACACAAAGGCTTTAAGTAACATGTTACAGTATATAACAAAATACTATATTAAGTTAAGCACGAAGCTCCTATCTAAGGAAATACTATCTACTTATATAGAACCTTCGTGATCCTTAATCACTCTAGAGCCCCTAGATCACCTCGTGATCTAAGTGATCTAAGTGATCCGTCACGTAACCCTGTTAGTCGTACTAACTATAGGTGTGCCGTAACACTAGCCCCTCCCCCTTAGGTCTCGTCCCTAAGGCCTAGTTCGCTAACTAATGAATGTGCTAACTACTTAAGCAGGGTTGTGCCTACATACTTTAACTTAGACAGGTTACGCTATCATCATGTCTTTAAACTAACATTTAAAGACTAAAGAAAGACTCATTCTTGCGTAACGCATCGCTTCTACTAGTATTAAAATGCCTCCTTGTTCCTATTGTTCTTTAAATGGGAAAACCTACGTAGTGGCGGAAGGAAAGTCTGCTCATTATAGTGAGTGTACTCGTCACAGTTAGAAATGCAACGTAGAGGGTCTAAGTCTCTTAGACTAGTCCCGTGTCGAAAAGGAAGAGTAGCACCTTAAAAGTGAGCGTGACACTGCTTTCAAAGCTGCTATAAAAGGCCTAGCCCACGTACAATGGCTAGAGACCTAGCAAGCGCTCCTAAGGTCGCGCGCGTAGGACATGCTATAGCGCGGGCTAAAGACGCTTAACGAACTCAACGAGGCGGAAGAGAAGGAGCGGAAGAAGGCAGAAGCTAAAGCTTCTCCTTAGACTACCACTAACTCTTCTACCTATGGCGCCACTTCATCCAACCTGTTCTCTAGTTTGTCTCCTTCATTTTAGGAGACCTAGGGTAGCGACGTTGGAATTCCTCTAGCAACTCCTAGCAGCTAAGGTTCTTCGCTAGTTCCTAAGTGTTCTCTGTATGTTCATATCCTTTCCATTTAATTAGGTACTGTTCCTGTTTTCCTACTAATCTCTAGTCTAGGATCTCTTTAACTTCGTATACGTCTAGTTCATTCTCTAGTTAGAGTTTAGCATTTGTAGTAAGTAGTGTGTTTCCCTTTGCTAGTTCTAACAACGATATGTAGAACACTAGGTGTAGCTACAATTCCTTAGGTAGCTATAGCCTATAATTAACTAAGCTTACTTTCTTAAGAATCCTAAATGGTCCTAACTTCTTAAAGTCTAGTTTCATACTTAGTCGTTTCATTTTTATGTGTTTTTAGAGTAGGTATACTTTATCCCCCTCCTTAAGCGTAGGTTCTATACTACACTTCCTATTAGCATAAACAGTAGATTTTTCATTAAGAAATTATATATCTATAGATAGCTGTTATTAAAAGGCTTTTAATTTTTCTACCTTAAGCATTACTTGTTTAGCTTAGGTATCGTCCTTTCGTAGTTCTCTATATACTTCTAGCTAGTAGCTATAATTAGTAAAGAAAGGTAAAACTTTTGTTGTTTCTGTTATAGCACTATTATATGCGAACTATGCTAGTAGTAAGATCTAAACCTAATTATCCTACTAGTGGTTAACATAACTTCGCAGATATTGTTTAAGGGTTTAGTTTAATCTTTCCGTCTATCTGTTAGTCTAGGGGTGAAAAGCTGTTAATAGCATATGATTTACACCTAGCTAAGCTATAAGTGATTTCTAAAATTTTAATGTAAAGAGCTTATCTCTATCTAAGATTATCTCTTCTAGTAATCCATAGTTAGTAATAATGACCTTAAGGAAGGTGTACATAAGCTTAATAGCATCGCTAGCTTCCTTATATAGTATGAAGTGCCTATACTTTATAAGTCTGTCCGTGATGACTAGAATTAAGTCATACATGACATTCGTCATTAGTTCCTTAGAGGGTAGAAGCTTAACTATAAAGTCTAAAGCGATTAACTTCTAGGCTCCATTTAGTGTAGGTGGTGGTTTTAAAAGTCTATATAGCAAGTGCCTATTTAATTTTAATTTACAATAGATGTCGCATTCTACCACTACTTTCTCTACCTACTTCCTTAGTCTAGGGAAGTAGTAGGTTCTTATAATCCTTTTAAAGGTCCTTATAATTCCCTAGTAGCTATGCGCTAGGAGTGCGTGTTGTTCGCGGACTAGCGTAGTCCTTACCTTACTTAGGACATATATAAGTCCTTTAAATTAGATGAGTCCCTACCCATTAATAGCAAAGTCTCCTTTAGTTTTAGCTAAAACCCTTTTCGTGCATTCGTTAGTCTAATATGCGTTTTTAAGTCTCTATTCAACTTCTAAATCCTCTACTACTAATATTGTAGCAAGTAATTCGTTATACTAAATTCCTTCCTTTATTGTCTTTAGGATAGCTTATGGTCTTTCTTACTTTAGTCTAATGTAATCCGTTCGTCTACTAAGAGCATTAGCTCTAGCATTCTCTAAACCCTTTTAGTAGGAGATTATAAAGTTATAAGACGCGAGTGTCTCTACCCATCTAACTTGTCTTTAGTTTAATATCTTAGTAGTAGTAAAGTATATTAAGTTCTTATAGTCTGTCTATACCTATATAAGATATGTAGATCCCTTAAGATATACTCTCCATTGCTCTATAGCGACAACGATCACTAGGAGTTCCTTGTTATAGATATTGTAGTTAAGTTCCGCTAGTGACAGTTTTCTAGAATAGTACGTAACTAGTTAAAGTTTTCCTTATTTGTCTAGTTAGCTAAGATAGGCTCTAATTGCAAAATTAGACAAGTCCGTCTCTAGAACAATCTTCTTGTTAAGGTTAAACGTGACTATAACTAGTGCTTTAGTAAAGCTCTTCTTTAGTTCTATAAAGGCTTTCTCTACTTATAGCGTTTATACAAACTTAAGATCCTTTTAAGTGAGTCTTATAAGTAGTTTAGCCACTTTAGAATATCCTTTAATAAACCACTAGTAGAAGTTAGCGAAGCTTAAGAAGGCTTACACTTCTTTTACCGTCGTTAGTGTTAGCCATTCTAGTACTATAGTGACCTTAGCTTAGTCTATCTTAATTCTATGCGTTTTAATAATGTAACCTAGGAATTCTACCTAGTTCTTATAGAATTCGCATTTCTCTAGTTTTAAGAGTAGGCTATTAGTCCTTAGCTTAGCTAATACCTTTTTAACATGCTCTACATGCTCCTTCTCATTTTCTAAGTAAATGAGAATGTCATTAAGGTACATAGTAACGAAGATGTCTAAGTACTTATATAGGGTCTCGTTCATTAAGCGTTAACATAATGTAAGTGCGTTAGTTAGGCTAAAAGGCATGACCCTATACTTAAATAAGCCATAATGGGTGCAGAATGCTGTTTTCCACTCTTCCCTAGCTTTAATTTAAATTAGATTGTATGCTCCTCGTAAGTCTAGCTTACTAAACACCTTTGCTCCTTAGAATCTATTATGCAACTCATTAATAAGGGGTAACGCGTACTAATCCTTTATTGTAATGTTGTTTAGTGTATAGTAGTCTACATAAAGTCATAGGGAGCCATCTTTCTTAAGTATGAATAGTACTAGGCTACCTATAGATAATGTAGATAGTTGTATAAATCCCTTTGCTAGGTTTTCATTAACCTACTACTTAAGTACCTTTAGCTCCTTTTCTAATAGCTAGTAAATAGGTCTAAACGGTGGACTCTTTCCTTCTTTAATAGGTATGACGTGATCTTATAGTTAGTGCTAAGGAAACGCCTCGTTCGTAGGGGCTTCTTAGAATAGCTCTTTATATTCCTTATACTCTACTAGTATTTGCTTTAGTAAGGAGGCTTAGGCTAAGTCCTCTAGCGTCTTAGAGGTCGCACATAACTCTCTTTAGCCTAAGGTAGCGTTTTCCCTCTTTAGCTATAGCGCTCACTAGTAGTCACACTAGTCTAGCGTAATCTTTTCACTCTACTAATCCACTTGTGGATTATGTCTTTTTAACTAAGGCATGCTAAGTATTACTACATAGTTCTCTATGTTAATGACATTAAATTATATTTATTCTATATGCCCTTGTAAGGTGACCATCGTTAATAGTACCATTTCTTACGTTACTATGCCGTCGTTAAATGATATTACTTCACCATCTATAACGAATAGCAGGTATAGTTCTTCTTTTAATTATAATTAGAATCTATTTTCCATTGCTACTTTCACCGTTATAAAGTTACCCGTCGCTCTAGAGTCTAACATGCTTTAGAGGTGTCGTCCTTATATCTTAACGACTAGGTATAGTTGTCTATCACCTACTATTACACATAACTGTTGTTTCTGTTTTCTAGGCTCTTCTTTGTTACTCGTTAATGGCCTATTAACGACGAGGACTCTTAGTTTTTTAACTATAGTTGTCTAGTAGATCTCCATCTTTAGATGATCTCTATCATTTCTTTCTAGTTATAGTACACGAGTATCCATGACTAAGGAAAATGGTCGTTCTCATCTTTCTCTAACTAATGCATTATGTAGTCGTGTTAGTAGTAGTCCTTCTAGGGTAGGTAACAGTACTAGGGGTGATTAGTCTCTATTACGTCATTCTTCTCGTTACTCTAGCGGCTCTCCTTTACTCTTTCCTCTAATTCCTCTACCTTCGCTTAAGTAGGGTTATAATTCATTAAGTACTCGTTAGCTACTACCTCTTCTAGTGTAGCAAGCGCTAGTTTACGAAACTCTTCTTCTATTATTTCATTTTAGTTCTTCTATAAGTAGATTACTTAATAATGCTTAACAAAGCTAGGAAGGTCCCCTACCCTTTCCTTAGCTAGTTTATTTATAGATTCATCCACTTGTTCCTAGAAGTAGGGGTCTTCCTTTACTTCTTAGAGAACTAGCTTGTCCTATTTCCTAAGGTCTCCTCTAGTACCTAGAAAGGTTTCCATAGTGCTAAGGTAGTCGTGCGCTCCTTTGTCTTATGTAGCGCGACATTGCCTATAGTACTCTGCCGTTACTTCCTTTCGTATAAAGGATTCCTCTAATTACGTAAGGGGGTCATTTATAAGTGAGTATTCTAACTCATCGTCACTTCCTACCACTACTAGGAAGGCTTCTATTTCTTTATTTATAATAACCTAATCGTTGTATAGGCTTTCCCTAGTTGCGTTTAGTTAACCTTAGAAGGTAGCGTTCACTTATTAGCTTTTTCTTAGGAACTTGCGTTCCTAGTTCTTCTTAGGCTGTTTATAGTCTTAGGCTATATGTGTAACGCTAGGTCTTAAACGTACAAGACTCACGGAGGTTTCTTGCGTAAGGTTTTAACTTAATAGAGGAGGTAGGGGATTAGACACAAAGGCTTTAAGTAACACGTTACTAGTATGTATAAGATACTGTATTAAGTTAAGCACGAAGCTCCTATCTAAGGGAATACTATCTACTTATATAGAGGTGTTGTGCTAAAGGATATCTCTAGATATCTAGATAACATATTATCTATGATATCCTCATATCCATTACGTGATCCTAAGTCCACGTGACATATCTATCTGCAGCTAACCGCTTAGCCGTAACACTAGGTCCCCCTCTAGAGGCCTAGTCCTCAAGGCTTTTTTACTAACTAAGAAATGTGCTAACTACTTAAGCGGGGTTGTGCCCACTGTTCATGTCCTAACGGGTTACGCCGCTAACTATGTCTTCTAAACATACTAAACTTAAGGAATGACTCGCTCTAGCTTAATGAATAACCACTACTAGCATAGAGATGCTGCCTTATAGCCGTTGTGAAAAGAAGCAACTAAAATGCATTGTTTCTAACGATTTGAAGCGATGTAATGAATGTGTTCGCACGAATGCTTAATGCAATGCGGGTGGTCCTTCCGCTAGGGAATGGGAGAAGCTTAAACGCGAAGAGCGTCGTCTGCAAGAGGAAGAGGAGGAGGCGATGGCTAAAATCCTATAGCTTCGCAAACAACAGCGACTCTTTCGTTCCTAAGCTAAAGACATGCTACGCTAGGGCCTTAAAACTATGGACGAACTTAACGAGGCGGAGGAGAAGGAGCGTAAGGAAGCAGAAGCTAAAGAGCCTGCGCCTAGCACTACGAACCCCTCTACCCATAGCGTCGACTCGCCTAACCTGTTTTCATCTTTGTCTCCTTCATTCTAGGAGACCTAGGGTGGCGACGTCAGAATTCCCCTAGCAACTCCTAGCAGCTGAGATTCTTCGCTAGTTCCCATGTGTTCTCTGTATGTTCATATCCTTTCCATTTAATTAGATACTGTTCTTGTTTTTCTACTAATCTCTAGTCTAGGATCTCTTCGACTTCGTATACGTCTAGTTCATTTTCTAGTTAGAGTTCAGCGTTTGTAGCGAGTGGTGTGTTTCCTCTTGCTAGTTCTAACAATGATATGTAGAATACTAGGTGTAGCCGTGATTCCTTAGGTAGCTACAGCCTATAATTAACTAAGCTCACTTTCTTAAGAATCCTAAATGGTCTCAACTTCTTAAAGTCTAGTTTCGTACTTAGTCGTTTCGTTTTTATGTGTTTTTAGAGTAGGTATACTTTATCCCCCTCCTTAAAGGCAGGTTCCATACTGCGCTTTCTATTTGCGTAGACTGCAGATCGTTCATTTAAGAATTAGATGTCCATTGCTAACTGTTCGTGGAATGCCTTTAGTCGTTTAACTGCAATTATGGCTTGTTCTGCTCTTGCTTCGTCCTATCGTGGCTGTCTGTATGCCTCTAGCTAGTAGCCGTAGTTAGCGAAGAAAGGCGAAACCTTAGTTGCTTCTGTCATTGCACTGTTATATGCGAACTGTGCGATAGGTAAGATCTAAACCTAATT
>Ga0209512_1000163_pt1 | contig 142224 bp, 136 predicted proteins | sample frozenSSSSmetaG_FD_184142 | JGI IMG/M metagenome (GOLD analysis project Ga0209512, IMG submission 184142) | Glacier valley bacterial and archeal communities from Borup Fiord, Nunavut, Canada, to study Microbial Dark Matter (Phase II) -... | ecosystem: Environmental > Aquatic > Freshwater > Ice...
ATGTCTCGGCTTCGTGTCTGCTTCGGGTCTGCTTCGTGTCTGCTAGCGCTCGGCCCGAAGCAAACAGCCATAAAACACATAGCGGAGCGGTATTTGAAAAACTTCAGTACAAACCACATATCAACGACAGTATTTTCTCAAAAAACAGAGTTGGAGAAATTTAGAATTATAATAGCCGAATGCCAGATCAATGCAAACCTATCTAAACAGCTTCGGCTAAAAGCTCATCTACTGCCTATAGTGAATAGTGTAGTTGACACGCTGTTGTCCTGTACTTTTGGCATAGAAGTCCTTAAACGCCTATTTTATTAAAAAAACCGATAGAAAGCTAATAATGGACTACAATAAGATTGCTTGAACAAACCGGAAGAATTTTGGTAAATTCAGCGATATAAAAATTAGAACCAAGCTCAAACTGAGATTGCATAAGAAATGCTAAGTTGAATTAGCTGTTTAGAATAGATTAATACTGACCAGTAGACAATAAGACTAATGTACACGCCTCCACTGGCTCAATGCCATTCTGTTTAAGCAATGTCTCTAGCTGCTCATTTTCAGTTCCAGGGTTAAAAATGACCCGCTTAGGGCTAGTCTTAAGGATATAATCATGGTATTGAGCTTGCAAATCCGTACCGATGTATAAAGTAATTGTATGAATATCATTGTGGATTGCATCAGGCATCTCAATCTCTTCACCGGCTACCTCCCCTTTCTTGATTCCAACATTAACAATGTCATGACCTTTAGATTTAAGCAGCTGAGCAGCTTTAAAAGCATATCGTGCAGGATTTGGCGTGGCTCCAATAATTAAAGTTTTCTTCATAACGTAGTATATATCGTATTAAATTTTACAACAAACAAATTCAGATAGTGTTTAGCTAACTTTCAATACCGCATTCGCACAGTTAATGCCGTCGATTGCGGCAGAAACGATACCTCCAGCATATCCCGCACCTTCTGCGCATGGAAACAACCCTGAAACCAATGGATGCTGGTAGCTTTCCTTATCCCTCGGGATCCGAACAGGTGAAGAACTTCTGCTTTCAACACCCACTAAAATAGCCTCATTGGTATAGTAACCTTTCATCTTCTTACCAAACACAGGCAATGCTTTCCTTAGGCTTGATGCAACAAATCCTGGAAGAATTTCATCAAGTAATGCACTTTTGGTACCCGGCAAATAAGAATTTACTGGCAGGTCTACAGATAGTCTCTTTTCCACAAAATCAACCATCCGCTGTCCCGGTGCAACCAAATCACCGCCACCTAATCTAAAAGCGTTCTTTTCTATTTCGGATTGAAAGTTCATCATCCGCAAAGGATCTTCACCTTGCACATCATCAAGGGTGATTTGTACTACTGTGCCTGAATTGGCAAAAGGATTATTTCTTTTAGAAGGAGACCATCCATTAACCACAATCTCATTATCATGTGTAGCACAAGGTGCAATAATGCCACCGGGGCACATACAGAATGAGAACACCCCGCGTTCTTCCACCTGTTCCACCAAGCTATAATAGGCAGGAGGCAAAAATTCACTTCTAATAGCACAGTGGTATTGGGCAGCATCAATAATGGCCTGCGGATGCTCTATGCGAACACCTAAGGCGAAGGGTTTCGCCTCAACAGTGATGCCATTGCTATTTAACAACTCATAAATATCTCTGGCAGAATGACCAGTAGCCAAGATCACAGCATTCGTTTTAAGTGTGTCACCATCGTTAACTACCACGCCAGTTATTTTGCCAAACGATACAGTTAGATCAGTTACTTTTTGATTAAAATGAACTTCCCCACCAGCATTTAAAATAGTCTCCCGGATGCTTGTAATAATTTGAGGAAGCTTGTTGGTGCCGATATGCGGACGAGCATCAATCATAATATCAGCGGTCGCCCCGTGTTGCACAAAAATTTGCAATACTTTATTGATATCCCCGCGTTTGTTGGATCGGGTGTAAAGTTTGCCATCTGAGTAAGTTCCAGCCCCTCCTTCCCCGTAACAGTAGTTTGATTCCGTGTTAACTAGGCCATCTTTATTTATCGCTGCAAGATCGCGCCTTCGCTGCTTTACGTCTTTTCCACGTTCTAAAACTACTGGCTTCAAACCATTCTCTATGCACTGTAAAGCAGCGAACAATCCTGCCGGACCAGCTCCAACAATAATGACGCGCCTACCATTAGAAACATTTGGATAAGTATAATTTACTAGCTGTTCCACAGGTTTCTCATCAATAAAAACCTTCACTTGGAGGCGATAAATTACTTTTCTGGATCTCGCATCAATTGACCTTTTTAAAATTTGATAGCCACCTATATGCTTTACTCCTAAGTTCAGGGCAGCAGCAAGCTGCTCATTTATCGTATGTTTGAGCTCAAGATCTTCAGGAGCGATGGTTATTTCTATGTCTTTCTGCATATAATGTAGTCAGGTATCTATCCCGAATGAAACAAAGGTACGAATACCGAAGGATAGGAATAAGGCAAACTTCTCTTCTTCAGGAAGTGTCAGAATGTCTTGAGAGGTTGAGTAGAGCATTAATCAACCTGACAACAACTGAAGATTGTCAGGTTTTTGCCTCCCATTGTAACAAAGGTATACTTATTGAGTTCTAATCTGTAGATTAACAATTGAAAACAAACGATATCTCCCGTAAAGGGTTGTTATCTTAAACAAAAACAGAAAATATGAAAAAAGTAGTTTTAGTAGTAGTCGGAGTTTTGTTTCTACTCGTCGCTGTTAGTGGCTGTGGTTACAACGGTCTTATAAAAATGGACGAGAATGTTAAAACCAAATGGGCACAAGTTGAAACTCAATACCAACGTCGCTCAGATCTTATCCCAAATTTAGTAAGTACAGTCAAAGGTGCTGCAAAATTTGAACAAACCACACTGACCCAAGTGATAGAGGCCCGTTCTAAAGCGAGTCAGATCACTATCGATCCAGACAAACTAACGGAAGAAAACATGCAGAAATATCAGGCAGCTCAAGGGCAATTAAGTCAGGCTCTGGGTAAACTGATGGTGTTAACTGAAAATTACCCGGAATTGAAGGCTACACAACAGTTTAGTGAGCTTTCCGCTCAGTTGGAAGGAACTGAAAATAGAATTGCCGTTTCCAGAAAAGACTTCAATGAGTCCGTGCAAACTTACAATACAAAGGTGAGGTCATTTCCGAATAACCTGACAGCGGGTATGTTTGGTTTTAACCAGAAGGCTGCTTTCAAAGCAGAGGCAGGTTCACAAAATGCGCCAAAAGTTGAATTTTAATCTTTGACAATAATAAAGGTAATGTGCGTTTAAGAGATTAGACAATCATTATCTTTTATTTTTCACATACAATCCTATCATGGGCATATTCACAGAAGAACAACAAGAACAAATCTCCAATGCAATCGCTGAAGCTGAGAAAGCAACCTCTGGAGAGATTAGAATAGCAATAGATAAGCATTGTGAAGGCGATCCAATTGAAAGGGCTACTTCTCATTTTAGTAAGTTGGGGATGCATAAGACTTCAAGACATAATGGTGTGTTAATATATTTGGCTCATGCCGATCATAAATTCGCCATAATTGGAGATAGTGGTATAAACAGAGTGGTGCCAAAAGATTTCTGGGAAACAACCAAAGTGGCCATGCAAGCACACTTCGCTTCCGGCAATTTAACACAAGGCATCATTGCAGGCATCCTGTTGGCAGGCGAAAAGTTGGCCACTTTCTACCCCTTTGAACAGGGAGACATCAATGAACTTCCGAACGAGATTGTTTTTATGGATCAAAACAAACGTTAGTGAGTATGAAAAAACTACTAATCGCATTATTCCTGATTTCATCCAGCTATGCCGGATTCGCGCAAGACTTTCCTGCCAAGCCAAGCACACTGGTTAACGATTACACAAATACCTTAAGCACTGCTCAAAAACAGCAGTTAGAGCAAAAACTAATCACATTCGGTGACTCAAGTTCTACACAGATCGCAATCGCAATTGTGAAAACTGTTGGAGATTATGATATTAACGAATACGCGCTAGGACTAGGTCGCAAGTGGGGTGTAGGTCAGGCCGGCAAAAATAACGGCATAATGATCGTAGTTGCACTCGGCGATCGTAAAATCTCTATTCAGACAGGCTATGGCGTAGAGGGTGTTTTGCCTGATATCTATGCAAAACGAATCATTGAAAACGATATAAAACCAGCCTTCAAAGCTGGAAACTATTACCAGGGACTCGAAGATGGAACAACTTCTATTATAAAATACACGAGGGGTGAGTATAAAAATGATGCGCCAAAATCCAAAAACAATAAGGGCGGAGGCATCGGATCGATCGTGATCTTAATCGTCATCATTGCGGTGGTAGTTGCCTTAATTAAAAGAGGAGGCGGTGGTGGTGGTGGTCAGGTGATTGGTGGCCGTGGTGTTTCGAACGCCTTATTTTTGGGTATGCTTTTAGGAAGTGGTAGAAGCTCTGGCGGTGGCTGGGGCGGCGGCGGTAGCAGTAGTAGCGGCGGCGGCGGTTTCGGTGGATTCGGCGGTGGTAGTTTCGGCGGCGGCGGTAGCAGCGGAAGCTGGTAATCCTTTATATCTTATAGATGGAAATTATAAAATGGAAAACAATCTCTTCCAAATACCTTGTTAAAGAGAAGTGGGCAACGTTGAGGGTTGATGTTGTTGACCTCCAGAACGGAGTGATTAAAGACGACTACTATGTTCTTGAGTACCCAAACTGGGTAACAGCAGTTGCTATTACTCAGGATAATAAAATCATTATGGTTCGCCAATATCGCCATGGAGGTGATATCATTTCATTGGAAATACCCGGTGGGGTGATCGATGGAGAGGAAAGTCCTGAAGAAGCTATAAAAAGAGAGATGCTGGAAGAAACGGGTTACACTTTTGATAGTGTTGAACTTCTGGCCAGCAACTATCCAAATCCTGCAACATCTAATAACATCTCTTATACCTATTTGTTGAAGGGAGGTGTTAAAACTCACAAACAACATTTAGATGAACATGAGATTTTAGTTGTTGAGGAATATACAATTGCGGAGGTAAAACAGCTACTTAAGACCAATGAAATTGCACAGTCTATTCACTGCACTGCTTTGATGTATGGTTTGATGGCTTTGGGTGAGCTAGCCTAAAAGACTAGCTCATCTTTAATTTCTTTTGGATATCGTGAACATATCCTTTGAATTTTTTATCGGTATCAATTAAATCTTCAACAGTCTGACAAGCATAAATAACTGTTGAGTGATCTCTTCCTCCAAAAAAAGCACCGATAGTTTTTAGTGAAGATTTCGTATGGCTCTTAGAAAGATACATAGAAATTTGACGTGCCTGTACAATCTCTCGCTTTCGTGTTTGGGATTTCACCATGTCAATAGGTACTTCAAAATAGTCACATACTAGTTTCTGAATGTATTCCATTGAGATCTCTTTAGTAGTATTCTTGATAAAGTTCTTCAGCATTTGTTTTGCTAAAGCAAGATCGATGTCTTTCTTGTTTAGGGTAGACTGCGCAAGTAATGAAACCATAGCGCCTTCAAGCTCACGAACATTGTTGTCAATGTTATGGGCAACATACTCTACCACTTCTGCAGGAAGTTCAATTCCGTCAGCATACATCTTTTTCCGTAGGATAGCAATCCTTGTTTCCAGATCAGGGATCTGAAGATCGGCAGAAAGCCCCCATTTAAAACGGCTCAAGAGCCTTTCTTCTAAACCGGCTAAGTCTTTTGGCGCCTTATCAGAGGACAAGATCACTTGTTTACCCGACTGATGCAGATGATTAAAGATATGGAAGAAGATATCCTGAGTTTTTTCTTTACCCGCAAAGTTGTGTACGTCATCCATAATGATTACATCCATTGCCTGATAGAAATTCACAAAGTCGTTAATGGTATTGTTTTTTAAAGAGTCAACAAACTGCTGACAGAATTTCTCGCAAGACACGTAGATTACGAGTTTATCTGGCATGTTACGCTTAATCTCGTTGCCAATAGCCTGCGCAAGATGCGTCTTACCTAAGCCTACCCCGCCATAGATCATTAATGGATTGAAAGAAGTACCGCCAGGCTTTGCTGCAACAGCATAGCCTGCAGATCTTGCTAAACGATTGCAATCTCCTTCAATGTAGTTATCAAAAGTGTAGTTTGAATTCAGCTGAGGATCTACGTTCAGCTTTTTCAACCCAGGTATTATAAATGGGTTTCTAATATCCTTATTTATTGAAACAGGAATTGGCATTGATTGAATCTTTGCTTCTGCCCCATTTCCGTTACTCGGCATATTAGTAGTATAAGGAGAACCGGTGTTCGATGATTTGTCTACAACGATATTATATTCTAACCTACCTTCATCTCCAAGTTGCTTTTTCACTGTTTTACGCAATAGCCCTACGTAATGTTCTTCCAACCATTCATAGAAAAACAAACTAGGAACCTGGATGGTTAAAACTTTGCCATCCAATTTCAGAGCTGATATCGGTTCGAACCAAGTTTTGAAACTTTGGTTCGGAATGTTATCCTTAATGATTTGGAGACAATTCTTCCATACTTCGGTACAAGTTTTTTCCATTGCAATTCTATAATTTGTTGGTTTACAGTAACGATACAAGCACTAAAAACTGGCTGTTTCGAGAGATCGAATATTCAAAAAATTATCAACAAATGAAACATAAATTTCATCTATTTTGTAAGTACTTAGCTTGCAACAGCATATCATGCTTAACCTAAATTTTTTGTGTTGATAACTATTTTTTAACATTGCTTATGTTCCCCAAATACCTCACGGAATACGTTGGCGATTTCACCAAGTGTGGCGTAAGCTTCTACTGCAACCAATATGACAGGCATGAGATTTTCCTCACCTAAGGCTGTATCCTTCAAATTAGCAAGAGCGTTCTTAACCAACAAATCATCCCTTTCAGACTTCAGGAGCGCTATCTTGTCCGATTGCGCAAGGCGAATTGAATCATCTATCTTGAATCCTTCTATTGCTCCTTCCTCCTGTTGAACAAAACGATTCACTCCTACAATAACCCTACTACCCTCTTCAACTTCCAGCTGGTATTTATAAGAAGCAGCCGCAATCTCGTTTTGCACATAGTCATTTTCAATAGCATTTACAGCACCCCCCATAGCGTCAATTTTATCTATATATAGCTGTGCAGCTGATTCAATTTCATTAGTCAAACTTTCGATAAAATAAGAGCCTCCCAGAGGGTCTACCGTATCAGTAATTCCGCTCTCAAAGGCAATGATTTGTTGAGTACGCAAAGCCACTTTCGCAGCGGCTTCAGTAGGTAAGGACAATGCCTCATCATAACCATTAGTATGCAAGGATTGGGTTCCTCCAATTACCGCAGCCATGGCCTGATTGGCCACCCGAACCACGTTATTCAAAGGCTGCTGAGCTGTCAAAGTCGAACCTCCGGTTTGCGTATGAAATCTTAACATTTGAGCTTTTTCGTCTGCTGCCCCTAATGATTTTGTGATGTTAGCCCACATTCTTCTAGCAGCCCTAAATTTCGCAATCTCTTCAAAAAAGTTATTGTGACAATTGAAGAAAAAGGATAAACGCTTTGCAAATACATTTATATCCAATCCCTTTTCCAATGCCGCAATCAAGTAAGCTTTCCCATTCGCAAGCGTGAAAGCGAGTTCCTGAACGGCCGTACTTCCAGCTTCTCTAATGTGGTATCCGGAGATTGATATAGTATTCCATTTAGGAACTTCTTTGCTACAATATTCAAATATATCAGTGATAATACGCATGGAGGCTTTTGGTGGGTATATATAGGTTCCCCTTGCAGCATACTCTTTTAATATATCATTCTGAATGGTACCTGAAATTTGTCGAATATCTGCGCCCTGCTTCTTGGCCAATGCAATATACATGGCCAGCAAAATGGATGCGGTAGCATTTATGGTCATTGAGGTAGTTATTTTTTGCAACTCTATGCCATCAAATAGTTGTTCCATATCTCTCAAAGAGTCAATAGCCACGCCTACCTTACCGACCTCACCGTCAGACATTTCATGATCAGAATCATACCCTATCTGAGTTGGTAGATCAAAAGCCACTGATAAACCAGTGGTCCCTTGAGCAAGTAAGTAGTGATAACGCTTATTCGATTCTTCTGCTGTTGAGAAGCCTGCATACTGCCTCATGGTCCACAATCGACCTCTGTACATGTCCTTTTGAATACCCCTAGTGAAAGGAAATATTCCAGGACTATCCTCAAGAGGAATGGCAGAACAGTAAACTTCCTTAATTTCTATGCCGGACGTTGTGACAAATTTATTCTCCATAATATGATTTCTAGTGAATTCCCTTTTTTATCAGCGTTAGGGTTAAATCGTAAGGGTTTTCCTGCATTAAAGAAATATGTTGTAAGATCCTCTTGCTTAAATCGACCCCGGTTGCATCCGATTCAAGACCCTTAGCCGCATTACCAACCATTGCTATCGTGTCTTCCTTTAGCCTTTTTATTACATTCCAGGTTTCATATCCAATATAAAGCTGCTGCGTGATGTTGTGCTGATATTCTGAATTTATTTCGTTTATTACTAAAGATTGCAGATCTGCAACATTGATACCTCGATGATGTAATCTTACCAGAACATTTGATGGATTGATACGTTCAACAAACACGATCATCCTTTCGTGCGCCTGAAGTTTAAGCGGGAGCAACTCATCATTACCTGTGGATGTTGTTTCAGGAAATTTAAGATCCAGATATTTGTCGAACTCTTTTCTGAATAAATAATGTGCAAAAGTAAGAATGACTATTGCAGGAATAATAAACGTTGCGACTTGATATAGAAAAGCTGGTAAATACATTTGAAATTGTTTATCTACGGTAATAATTAAGAGGTCACCTCAACAAAAATGTACATTTTATTTATCTTTACATCAGAAATCAGTTTTTTCAGTAGGTGAAGAAATATTTATTTATAAGCTATGAGTAATACAGTTGAAACAGCGTTTGCACCGGTAGTATTTACAGCAGGTGCGGTTAAAGAACTTCTGAAGTTAAGAGACCAGCAAGAGATCTCTGAAGACTTTGGTTTACGTGTTGGTGTAGATGGAGGTGGTTGTTCAGGGATGAGCTATGTTCTAGGTTTCGATCAAAAAAAAGATGGTGATCAGGAATTTATGATAGATGAAATTAGAGTCTTCATGAATAAAGCCCACCAAATGTATCTTCTGGGAATGCAGGTAGATTGGCATGACGGCTTGAACTCTAGAGGCTTTACTTTCAGTAACCCAAATGCGGCCAGCACTTGTGGTTGCGGCACAAGCTTTGCCGTTTAATTAATCATAATTGTAACATTATAACCAGTCCCGTTGTCTTAACAGCGGGACTTTTTATTTTACACCCACAGAGATTTTATCTAACAATAATGACCTATACCGAAAACGCCAAACTAGCCATACATTCCATAAAAAGTAATAGGTTGCGTACAATGCTAACTGCATTAATTATAGCAATAGGCTTGTCAGCTTTAGTGGGGATATTAACCACACTAGATGCTGTAAAAAAAAGTATGACAGAAGCTTTCTCAAGTATGGGTGCCAATTCATTTACCATCAGGAACAGAGGTATAGGCATTAGGATCGGTGGTGGCGGGCAAAGACCGAAACCATTCAGGTCAATTAAATATGAAGATGCGATTAACTTTAAAGAACATCTTATTGCGCCTGCAACTGTAGCTATAAGCGTAAACGCTAGTGGTGGTGCTACAGCAAAATACGATAATGAAAAGACCAATCCAAATATTAACATCATGGGAATTGATGAGAATGGATTAAATTCTCAGGGACTAAATCTTGGGATGGGTAGAAATTTCACCATCGCAGAAACGCAGGGTGGAAACAATCTGTGTATTATTGGTAGTGAGATAAGCACAAAACTCTTTAAAGACGGATCCCCTTTAGATAAAATCATCAATGTTGGAAACCATCGCCTCAAGGTAGTCGGAGTACTTGAGTCAAAAGGTCAAAGTATGGGCTTTAGTGGTGACAGAGCCGTATTTGTCCCGCTCCTAAAAGCCAAACTAATCAATTCAAATTCTAATCCTTCCTATACCATCACAGTTATGGTCGTCAACAATGACCAGATGGAAAATGTTATTGGCGAATCTACAGGTGAGTTCAGGAAAATAAGAAAGGTTAAGATTGCCGAGCCCAATAACTTTGAGATTGTTAAGAGTGACGCTGTTGCGCAGACCTTATTCAAACAGTTAAAGATTATTGTAATGGGTGGAATAGCTATTGGAGGAATAACTTTAATTGGCGCATCGATAGGTCTGATGAACATTATGCTTGTATCCGTTACAGAAAGAACCCGCGAAATAGGTATCAGAAAAGCGATCGGCGCAAACCCATCGGTTATCAGAAAACAGTTTCTTATGGAAGCAGTTATGATCTGTCTTATGGGTGGAGCTTTTGGGATTTTTCTGGGTATAACCCTTGGGAACTTAATTTCCTTCGCTATGGGTGGCTCCTTTCTGATCCCATGGCAATGGATATCAGGAGGATTTGCGCTTTGCGTTCTTGTAGGGATCGCTTCAGGATACTATCCTGCAAAAAAAGCTTCAAAACTGGATCCAGTTGAAGCTTTAAGGTACGAGTAGAAGGATTCATTAGCTATAAGCTCATATTTCATTTGGCAACCCCAATTCCGTGGCGATAACAGCGGTTTTGTGAGTATATATTTTTTTTAGAATGACATTTACTTGTACCTTCATGTCAAACTGTATGTCCTCATGAAGCCTTTTAAACTTATTAAGTAAAGCGATTACGGCCTTAACATAATAGATGAATAACTTTTCATTGAACTTATACATCGGAGAGAAAATACCGTCTTTAAAATCAATCGGAACATCTTTTAGAAGATGAATTCTTAATTCGATCTCGGTCATTGTATTCTTTGTGACCTTTTGATGATGGCTAATACTTCCACTCAGCTTTCTTATCTTCAAAAGTATATCCTTGGATGAACCCTTTCTCGCCGAATTCAATTCCTTTATACCTTCATCAATATGCTCTCGAAGGTGCTGAAATCTTGAATTAAGATCTTCCTCATTTTCAAGAAGCATAAAATGAAGGTGTTCAGTCAATACCTTATCTTTTGCAATAAGTCTAAGCAACAGCTTATCCTTTTCCTTTTCAGGTAAGGATTTAATCTCCGCCTTGAGATCTTTGTGCTCAGCTAAACGCATTAAAAAGGATTATCCTTTAAATACTTTTCCCAATTCCAGGCTGAGCGCATCATGTCCTCTACACCAAGTTCAGCTTTCCAACCTAAAACCTCTGCAGATTTGGTTACATCCCCCCACACTTTCTCCACATCACCATTCCTTCTAGGGCCGATGGCATAGTTAAGCTTCTCCCCTGTTGACTGTTCGAAAGCATTTACGATCTCCAAAACTGTTGATCCTTTCCCAGTACCTAAATTGAAGACTTCATAGTTTGATTCTGCCTTCTTTGCCTCCAGGCGCCTGATGGCGGCTACATGGGCCTTAGCTAAATCCACAACGTGAATATAGTCTCTCACAGCACTTCCATCAGCAGTATCGTAATCATTTCCGTACACAGTAATCTGTCCACGTTTACCGATCGCCGACTGTGTGATAAAAGGAACAAGATTCTGAGGAACACCAATTGGTAATTCACCAATCAATGCAGTACTGTGTGCCCCTACGGGATTAAAGTACCGAAGAGAAATTACATGCAAAGATGGAGTTACAGCACAGGTTTCTTGAAGAATCTCTTCAGCAATCTGCTTAGTATTCCCATAAGGAGACTCTGCTTTTTTGGTTGGAGCGAATTCAGTTACTGGCAACACATCTGGCTGACCATATACAGTGCAGGAAGACGAGAATACCAGACTCAGCGAACGTTTGTAAGCGTTGATAACATTAATGAGCGAGTAAAAGTTATTTTTATAGTATTCAAGCGGTTTCTGAACAGATTCCCCCACGGCTTTGAAAGCGGCGAAGTGAATTACTCCTGCGACATCGGGATGTTGAGCAGCAAATTCATTAACCTTGCTTTCATCACATAGATCAAGCGCTACACACTCCGGAACAATGCCAATAATCGCTTCAATTTGCTTAAGTATTTTATGACTAGAATTAGAAAAGTCATCAATGATAACAACTTCGTATCCTGCGTTATGAAGTTCTACTACGGTGTGCGAACCAATAAATCCTGTTCCTCCGGTTACTAATATTTTAGGCATTCTTCTTTTATCGATTGTAAGTTGTGAAATCTTTATGTTCTTTATTAGTTAGCGCTTCTGCTGGTAGCGACTTGAAATATTCGTAGGTAATCTTCAATCCTTCCGATCTGCTTACCTTTGGCTCCCAGCCCAATAAGGCTTTTGCTTTGGTAATATCAGGTCTACGTTGTTTTGGATCATCAACAGGAAGATCTCTCAGCACTAATTTTTGCGATGTTCCCGTTAACTTAATGATTTCCTCGCCAAACTGTTTGATGGTGATTTCATCAGGATTACCAATGTTAACAGGCTGCGCATAGTTGCACAGCAATAATCTATAAATGCCCTCGACGAGGTCATCCACATAACAAAACGACCGAGTTTGAGATCCGTCGCCGAAAACTGTTAAATCCTCGCCTCTTAAAGCCTGGCCAATAAATGCTGGCAAGACGCGGCCATCATTTAGACGCATTCTTGGTCCATAGGTGTTAAATATTCTAACAATTCTGGTTTCCAAACCGTGGAAGGTATGATAAGCCATGGTCATGGCTTCCTGGAAACGCTTTGCTTCATCATAAACTCCTCTTGGACCAACAGGGTTTACATTACCCCAATACTCTTCCGGTTGTGGATTTACACTTGGATCGCCATACACCTCTGAAGTAGAAGCAATCAGCATTCTGGCGCCTTTATTTTTTGCCAGTCCCAAAAGATTATGTGTACCTAATGATCCTACTTTCAAAGTTTGAATGGGAATTTTTAGGTAATCAATTGGACTGGCAGGTGAAGCAAAATGCAAGATATAATCAAGTGGGCCTGATACATATACAAATTTTGAAACATCATGGTGGGCGAACTCAAAGTTCTCCAATCCGAATAGATGCTCGATATTCTGAAGATCGCCCGTAATAAGATTATCCATTCCGATAACATAATAATCTTCTTTGATAAACCTATCACACAAGTGTGAGCCTAAAAAGCCAGCAGCACCCGTAATCAACACTCTTTTACGCTCCATCAATTTTTATATTTATAACCGTATTTTCTGCGAAATATCTATCTACTCAAAGATTAAAACGGGTAATTACACCTTATGAATTTCATTCTAATTTTATTGAAGTATCTTCGGCTAAGTTAATAAATAAACGAACAAAATGCTTTGGCTTTACAATATTGGAATTCAGTTTTACGAGTCAATTATTGCTATTTTTGCTCTATTTAATAGAAAGGCGGCACTTTTCACAAAAGGGAGAGTCAATTTACTTAAAAAAGTAGGTCAGATTATAGACCCTACGAAAAAGCACATCTGGTTTCATTTCGCATCACTTGGCGAATTTGAACAAGGAAGACCCGTCCTCGAAAAGATAAAAAAAGTTTATCCTGGTAAGCGCATTGTTATCACCTTTTTTTCTCCTTCAGGATATGAAATCAGAAAAGATTATCCCGGAGCCGATGGTGTATTTTATCTTCCTTTAGACACTTCCTATAATGCCAATAAACTCATTGCGGCTTTTAACCCGGAAATGGTCATTTTTACTAAATATGAATATTGGTATCACTACTATAATACCTTATCTACGAGGCAAATCCCTATCTTCATCATATCAGGAATTTTCAGACCAGGACAAATATACTTCAAATGGTATGGAGGATTCAACAGGAAGATCTTAAGTTTTGTTAGTCACTTCTTTGTGCAAAACGAAGAGAGTAAGAATTTGCTCCAGCAAATAAACATCGCTAATGTCACCGTAAGCGGCGACACGCGCTTTGACCGTGTTTCAGAAAATGCTCAATCACCCAAGCAACTGGAAATTGTTGCGAGATTCTCCAAAAATGAGAAAGTTTTTATTGCTGGAAGCAGCTGGCCGGAAGATGAACAACTGATTAGCGAGCTTGCTAAAGTTCAATCAGACTGGAAATTCATCATCGCCCCACATGAAATAGATCGGAATCACATTTCCAATATCGAAAGGCTTTTTCCAAATTCTATTAAATTCTCAAACGCTGGAGTTGAGAACACCGCACAAGTTTTGATCATAGACAACATCGGACTACTTTCTTCAATTTATCAGTATGGGAATATCGCTTATATTGGTGGTGGTTTTGGAGTTGGCATCCACAATACGCTTGAAGCCGCAGCATTTGGGATTCCAGTGATCTTCGGACCAAACTACCAAAGGTTCCAGGAAGCAAAAGATTTGATCAGCATAGGAGGCGCCAAAAGCATTTCTAATAATGCCGAGCTAAACAATGCGTTCAAAAGTTTAACATCAACACCTGAACCCGGTCAACTTGCCGGCCGTTATGTCGATGAACAAAAGGGGTCAACGGAAAAAATCTTTAACTATCTGTTCAGCAGGCTGGAACAGTAATAGCCTATGCGATTACCATGTCTGCTAATGCATCAATAAATTTTGGATTGTCATTTAAACTTTCTACTAGCTGAACATGTTCGCCTCCTAAAGCTTTAAATTCTTCATAGTACTCTACGGTGATTTCGTAAAGTGTTTCCAGGCAGTCTGCAACGAAGGCCGGGCTAAATACTAGTAAGCGTTTTTTACCTTCAGCAGCCAATTTTTTCAAAACATCGGTTGTATAAGGTTGAACCCAAGGTTCTTTACCCAATCGCGATTGAAAGCATACTGTGTAATTCTCCCTTTCAATTCCTAATTTCGCCGCGATAAGGCTAGCAGTATGGTGCCCCTGTGCGGAATAACAAAACTTATTGGTGTCATTGAAATTATCACAACATGCATCTTTTTTCAGGCAGTAATGACCGGTTTGATCGCACTTTAAAAGCTGACGTTGCGGAAGACCATGGAAGCTAAAAAGTATATGATCGAAACTGGAAGGATTATATTTAGCGGCGTTCTCAGCAAAAGTTTCAATCATCAATTCGTTATCGTGGAATGAATTAACAAAAGAAATTGGAGGTATGGTAGCCCATTTGCCTACGATTTCCATAACACTTTGCATCACTGATCCAGTACTGGCAGACGCATACTGTGGAAACATCGGAATGACCTTAATACTATCTACCAAACCGGCTTTCATCTTTTCTAACGCTGAAATTATAGAAGGGTTTTGATAACGCATTGCAAGCTCTACATGGTAATCATCACCAAGTTTTTTTTGCAATAAAGCTGTCTGAATTTTGCTGTAATACAGCAAAGGAGAGCCGTTTTCATCCCAGACCTCTTTATACAATTTGGAGGTTTTCGGACTGCGGAACGGAACTATAATGCCTTTCACAAGTAATGTACGATTGAAAGCATTGATATCAATTACCCGCTCATCCATCAGAAACTGATCAAGATACTTCCTTACATCGCTAACTTCCGGACTATCAGGAGTTCCCAAATTCACTAACAATACACCCTTTTTTCCCATAATATACTAAAATATTAACTTTTTAAAACTTTGTTCTTACTTGCGAAAATTGAATAATTACTTTTTAATGATTGAGAAGAAAAGTCTTAACTTCTTCCATTAGCCACATAGGAGTTGATGTAGCTCCACAAATTCCCACCTTATCACGTGGAGATAACCAGCTGAAGTTTATTTCTTCAATATGTGATATGAAGTAAGAATTTGGATTGAACTTTTTGCAAACCTCATGCAAGACTTTGCCGTTAGACGATTTCTTACCAGACACAAATAAAATGACATCGTAGTTCACCACAAACTTCTCAAGATCTGAGTATCGGTTAGAAACCTGGCGACAAATCGTATCGTTGGCCTTCACCTCATACCCCCTACCTATGAGCTGGTCTTTGATGTCGTAAAATTTGTCGGTGCTTTTGGTTGTCTGACTATACAGTGTAAATTTTGAAGGTAATTCTACATGATCCAATTCAGAAAGATCCTGAAAAACAATGGCCTCACCGTCGGTTTGGCCTTGCAAACCTATCACTTCAGCGTGGCCGTGTTTGCCAAAAATAAGGATCTGTTCATTATCATCATGGGAGCTTTTTATTCGATTTTGGAGCTTTAACACCACTGGACAAGAAGCATCAATTAATGTGAGATTATTGTTTAGCGCTAGCTCATAAGTCGAAGGCGCTTCACCATGTGCCCTGATAAGCACCTTTTCACCGTACAAATTTTTGAATTGATCGTGAGTAATTATCCGAAGACCTTTAACCGTAAGCCGTTTTACTTCCTCATCATTATGAACTATGTCACCTAAACAGTATAAATAATCTTCATGATCAAGTATATCCTCTGCCATATCGATGGCATAAACTACCCCAAAACAGAATCCTGATGCCTTATCTATGGTGACGGTTAAATCGTAATTCATTATAGGTTCCACACTTTTACAACACAAAACTACGTAAAAAGAGCATGATATTAACTTTTCGAATGTATTCCAGAGGTAAACAATTTTTTTAAGGTGCCAGAAATTAATAGTCCTGTTAGCGCTACCATTTGCAAAGGATGAAGAATCACATTTATCAAAGGGTTTTGCTTAGTTAAAAAGGAGATCATTATTCTTGTTAAAAATATGAGTCCAAACGGTAGCGAAATAAACGCAAGTTGGGAGTTCAAAATCAAAACCAATGGCCCCGCGATTAAAAACAACAAGTAAACCGCAATTGTTAGCGGGTTTCTATCAAAAGTCGATAACAATTGTTTAGATGCTTCGTTGACTGAAGTCCGTTTGTTACTCAAAATCATTCCATTCGCAAGTAATGTTTCAGCCCTTTTCTCATCTTTTTCGCCCTCTTCGCTATCCGCATTTCTTCGTTTATAACTTTCGGCGTCATAAAATACGTGTCGTTCCCAGGCTGCGGCTGACCAGGGTAGGTTTAGCAGCCTTACCAAACGCAAAGGCAATAAGTTGAGTAAAACAAAGTCTGGAATTGGTTCCAATAAGTAGTCTTGGAAACTATTGAGACTTCTGTTAGGTATTAGCACAACTAACTTTAAATTAAAAACTTTAGCCCTATAAATAAGGCTGTTTAAAAGACCCATTTTAATTACCGAGCATGAATCTACAAATAGCAGATACCTACCCTTTGCATTTGCTGCGGTAGTGCTTAGCTCCTCATTAGAACCTACCATCAAAACTTCAACATTTTTGTAGTCCTGACAGGAAATGGATTGAATCAATTCTGTAGCATCAACCGAAGACGGAGAAATGATTATTGAGACTTTATCATCAAATTTCTTCCCATAGTGGCCTAACTTAGGATTAGAAAGGAAGTTGAATACCGTAACACTAAAACGCAAGATTAAAAATACTAGCACTATATAGATAAACACAATCATGAAACAGTAATTTGATTACGTATTGTTTCCTGGTAATGTTTGTTGTATTCGCTTTTAAGGAGCTGCAGACTCATGTACTCCCCTCCATCCCAACTTTTAAATTCAGTTTTTAGAGATAGTTTTCTGGTGGAATTATTCATAAGTGTTGCGAAAAACAAAACCTGAAATTTCTTTTTCGAGGCATTAAAAACTTGCATGATTCCCTTTTCAAAGCCTATGCTGGACATCTGGCTTGGATACCTCCGTCGCTGAGGAAAAATCAGGATAAGGTTAGTCGGATTGTCAAATAGTTGTCCTGCATGTAACAAAGTTTCTAAGGTGTCTTTTCCTTTTTTCTCAGGAAATTAAATACAATACATCAACTTAGATAAACCTTGTCTTCTTCACCCTCTACGTCCATCACTACATCAACATGTTCTTTTAAAACAGTTGCCAATTGCAATCCCACAAAATCTGTAGCAATAGGGAATATCTTGTGGCTTCTATCAACTAAAACAACGGTCCTTATCTTCTTGTGGGGTGTGTTTATGAAAACACCTAATCCGTAAGCGAGGGTCTTACCACTATTTAAAACGTCGTCAACAAGGATGATTACCTTATTTTTCCACTGAGATTCATCAAGATCAGTCTTAGCCACCAATTTACTGTTTTTTCCATCAAGATCTATTTTTAGCATCGTGATCTTAATAGCGCAGATGCAGGAAAGGACTTCTTTAAGCCGCAAAGCTAGTTTGTAACCCCTATCCCAGATACCGGCCAACACAATTTCCTTCTCCCCCAAGTTATCTTCCAGAATCTGATAAGCGATTCTATTGATTTTTTGTTGGATTTGCTTTTGGTTGAGTATCAGTAATTGGGTTTCAGGCATTATATTATCTTGTTTGTTTTGCTACAAAATGAACCATTTTAACATTGATAATCAAACTTACCTAAAAATAAATTATTCAGTCTCTAAAAATATTATTCCTTCCATGCAACGTTTGGTGTTGGTCTGCGTCTAAACATTGCAAAACGCTTAATGTAAGAACTATGAAAAGTCAATCTCAATTCAAAACCCTACTTCTTTTAATGTTCATATTGTTTTATGTTTTGCCTGCACATTCCCAACAGAACAGAAATTTACCGCTTGCTAATTTCCAGGAAATATCTGTTTCCAGCGGTATAGATTTATACTTAAGCCAGGGAAATACAGAAAGTGTAAAGGTGGTAGCGCATGAGGATTTGATCGACAATGTGATTGTTGAAAAATCTGGTAGCTCACTAAAAGTGAAATACAAAGATAATATCAGCTGGAGCCGCCTACTGCAAAACCAAAGTATCAAAGTATATATTACTTGTAAAAAAATAACCGCAATTAACGCAAGCGGAGGCAGTGATGTCTATGGTCAAAATACATTAAAAACAAATACGATCAACATTTCGGCCTCGGGAGGCTCAGACATAACACTCAGCTTGGCAACTCAGAATCTGGAACTAAGAACAAGTGGAGGTTCGGATGTTGACTTAAAAGGAAAAGCAGTTAATATGAATGCCAGCTTAAGTGGCGGGAGCGACATTGAGGCGCTGGAACTTTTGGTTGACTATGCTAAAGTAAATGCAAGCGGAGGATCAGATGCTAAAGTCAATGTTGAAAAAGGGCTGCAAGCAGATGCGAGTGGAGGAAGTGATGTGTATTATAAAGGGAATGCTTCCCTTAAAAAAACCTCTACAAGTAAAAGTGGGGATGTAAAAAAGCTTAAGTAAAATTTAGATAGTTAATATTTAAAAAACCTTCCTGGTGGATGCGAGGCTACTGAAAAAGTTCCTTGTTAAGGAGCAATCCTGAAAGCGATTAAGTAAAGCACTGGTTTTACTTAATCGCTTTTTTTATGAACCATGTTATTGTGAGTATGGCCTTGTGTAAAAAAGCAGGTGAGTACGGGTTTTATAGGCTATTTTTCTAAGTTTTATGCGGCTAGGTAGTTAGTTTAAGGATTCTTTTCAGGTTTACAGTGAATATCGCTAACGCTCCCTGCATTTGCATGTTGGTAATGCCATTAGATATTGCCCGCCCATAACCATGGACGTTCTTTAACTCGCTATTCTTTGCTTCAATCTTATATCGGTGGCTGGCCTTTTCTCTACAATATTCGGTTTGCTGAAAGGCCATCTGTCCCTTGTGTAAACTTGATTTTATGGATACGGAATAGGATTTAGTCTTTGCCCCGGTTTTATAGCAACTATCTTTTAATGAACAGATCTTGCATTTTTCAACGTCAAAGTAGTAGGTGTCTACCTGATTTTTTCCAACGTTCTTTTCCCCCTGTCTTGCTTTTCGAATGGCTATATGTCCTGCAGGACACACAAACATGTCCGCATCTTTATTGTAATCGAACCTATCTTCATCCTTTCTAAAGCCTTGAGTTATCGAAGGGTTTAGCTTGGCTACAATGTTTATGTTTTGATCACTTTTATCTTTCAGTTTAAGGTTCTCCTTGCCAGAATACGCAGAATCGCCGATCACCGTATCTACCTGAATTCCATTATCCTGACTTATTTTCAAAAGAATTGGCAGTTCAGGACCATCACCTTTCTCACCCGAGGTGACCACTGCAGCTGTGATAATGCGTTCTTCTGTCATGGCCAAATGGGTCTTGTAACCAAAAAATTTGCTGTCAACTGATTTATGTCCGGTCCTGGCATCCCTGTCTTTGGAAAGCGTATAGTTTTCCTAAGTATCTTCCACTATTTCCTTTAACAGGTTTAACTTCTGTTTGACAGCAGGAATTAAACATAACGCCTGATCTGATTCAATAAGCTTTTCAAGCTCCTTGCAATAAGCCAATTCATCTGCCAGCTCACCCGAAGCGTTCTTTTCAGGCATGCGGCCTTTCATATCTTCGTCTATACTGTAAACTGCTTTTCGCAACAGTTTTGAACGTTCTCTCAGAACCTCAAGTGCAGAATATGGATTTGATCTGGATAGGGAATGCGTAGCATCAACAATAATAGACCTTGACTTAATAATGTCTTTCTCTATAGATAGAGAGACCGTTTTACCAATTAAAAGGTTCAATAGATCAGCATCCTTCAAACGAAGCTTTCGGAACTTGGTCAACGAACTCGGATTGATAACAGCTTCCTAGGGTGACATGTCAAGAAAATATTTGAAGGACATATCATACATAGAACGTTCAACGACATCAACGTCCGAAATGGTGTAGATCGTTTTCAGCAACAGGTACTTAAACATGCGTACAGGACTTTCTGCCATACGCCCATTATTTAAACAATATTTATCCAAAAGCTCTTCGTAAATAAATGCGAAATCTATTAGTTCGCTGATCTTGCGCAGTAGGTTGTCCTTAGGAACTATCAGGGCATAGAGGCCTGAAAAAGCACTAAATTGAAGTTTTTGTTGTTGAGCTAACATCTTAAATGCCTTTTCTAAATCCACTAGAAGATACAAAAAAAGAGCAGAAAACCTTGGTTCTTCTGCTCTTTTTAAAGCCCGTATTGCTTAAAAGAACTTTTTCAGTGGCCTCGGTGGATGCCGGCAGGTTTTTTTAGTACCTTTATCTATTTCCTTTCTTATAAGGATAAAATACAAAATTGGCCCCCTCAGGTGTCACTACAAACAAACACATGTACTCTTCAGGCTTTTTGTAATTCTTAAGGAACAATGCCTTTTTTTCGGGAGTAATAATTCCCTTTTCCACAAACTCTTCAACTGTACTGGCCTGAATAGTCCAGTCAGTGTTTAACTCTGTCCTGTCCAAGATTATTTCACCAATATTTACTACGTGTTGATGGGCAAGAAAAATGGGATTAGTAGATAATCCTTCCATCATAATCTCCCCCGAGATTTCGCGAATTGACTCGGCATATAGTTCCAGGTCTTTCTCTAAACTGATAAGTGGACTTTTGGTTGTCTCCGTTTTATCTTGTTCCGGTTCCTGCGGCAATAATTCTTCTATATCCATAAGGTATGTTGGCTAACTATTTCTTCAATCTTAACAATACTACATTCTCCACATGCTGCGTATGTGGAAACATGTCAACAGGCTTGATGCGTTCAACTTGATACTTTACATTTAGCAAAGCTAAATCTCTGGCCTGAGTGGCTGCATTGCAGCTCACATATACAATCTTTTCTGCCTCTATCTCGAGTAAACGTTCCACTACATCAGCATGCATACCTGCTCTTGGTGGATCAGTAATCACCACATCCGGTTTCCCATGTTCCTCTATAAACTCCACAGTCAAAATATCTTTCATATCTCCCGCATAGAAAATGGTATTGTGGATATCATTTATACCCGAGTTAAACTTGGCGTCTTGGATCGCAGTCGGCACATATTCAATACCGACAACTTGCTTTACGCTCCTTGCCACAAAGTTGGCAATAGTTCCTGCTCCTGTGTAAAGGTCATAAACCAGTTCGTCCCCTTTAAAATCAGCAAATTCTTTGGTAATCTTGTACAATTCATAGGCCTGGTCAGAGTTTGTCTGGTAGAAAGACTTCGCGCCAATTTTAAATTTTAAACCTTCCATATCTTCAAAAATGTGATCTCTCCCAGAATAGGTGATCACTTCCTGATCAAAGATGGTATCGTTTTTCTTTTGATTCTCAATGTATTGTAACGAAGTTATTTCTGGAAAATTTAACTTTATGAATTCCATCAAACCATTGATGACCTCTTCCTCTGCATAGGCAAAAACAACAACAATCATCACTTCACCTGTGGAAGAGGTTCTGATGATTAGGTTTCTTAAATTTCCTTCATGGTTACGCAAATCATAAAATGTTAACCCGTTATTTAAGGCGTAAGTGCGAACGCTATTTCTTATCGAGTTTGAGGGCTCAGCTTGTAAATAACAATGTTGAATGTCGAGAATCTTATCAAAGCGTAGAGGTACATGGAAGCCTAAAGCATTCATCTCCAGCTTCTCATCCGGTCCTTCCAGATCTTCTGATCGCTCAGCCATATCCTGCCTATCTAACCATCGTTTATTGGAGAAGGTATATTCAAGTTTATTACGGTAATATTTATTTTCTGCTGATCCAAGAATAGGTTCCATCCCTGATGTGTCGATTTTGCCCAATCGCTTTAAAGCAGCCTCTACATTTTTATTCTTGAAGGTAAGTTGTGCTTCGTAGCTCATGTGTTGCCATTTGCAACCTCCACAGACGCCAAAATGCTGACAAAATGGATCCGTTCTTAGTTCAGACCTTGTGATCAGACCTTCAATAACAGCTTCAGCGAAATTTTTCTTCTTCTTTACTATGCGCACATCAACTACATCTCCAGGAACAGCTTTGTCGACGAATACAACCAGCTCATCGGCTTTACCAACTCCTTTTCCTTCTTCCGCGATATCTATAATACTTAAATTAGGCAGAATCGTGACTACACCGGATTTTCTATTTCTACTCATTATCCGACAAATTTACAGGTTTTTTTTTGTCGGGTATCTTACTCCTGAATTTTTCAGCAGTTTCTAAGCCTTTTCGCCATTTATGAACGCCATAACCAAGATGCTAAGCAACAAGTCAAGGCCACCTTCAACGTGACGAAAACTCATATCGAAGTTCTCCTGTACAGAAACTGAAATTTCTAATGTTTCTTTACTCATAGTTTTATTATGCCTAATAAATCAAATATGAGCATTTTTATACCGAAAACCAAAACGGTATATAGGAATTAACAAATTTATAATGCAGCCTTAACCAGAAACGGTAAGAGTTCCTTTTGAAAGCTCACAAAGTTTTTGCGAACGTCAGAATCACTTACCGAGGTGAAGGCGAAAGAGAAGCAAATACTTTTACTCGCTTTTAGTAGAAATGCAAGACCCTCCTTACGGGAAGGATTATTTTTGAAGTGATCAAGTTCCAGATAAGCTGAAAGTAAAAGAGATTCGAGTTGATCTGATAGGTGCTTCAGAAACTCTTGTGAGTTGGCATTTTCGCGTACAAAGTCCCAGCCGATAAACTCGTTGCAAACCGTATAGGTAAGCCTGCAGGTTTTCATAATCAAGGCTTTCAAATGCTCTTCTTCGTCTGCAAACTGCGCTTTATTTTTTAAGATCTCATGAAGGTTAAGATCGAGGTAGTTCATAAGAATAGCATCCAGAATCTGCTCTTTACTTTCGAAATACTTATATATCGTAGCCTTAGCGATTCTGGCTTTCTTGGCAATCTCATTTACGCTGGTTTTGTGGTAACCATACTTCCTGAAAAGGTCCTTTGCCGCTCTAATTATACTTTCTTTAATCTTTTCTGGTTCCATTAATTAGTTGCTGACATTTATAACTTGCCCACCACGAAATGACGTAGTATACATTTTTAAGCTTCTCACTGCTGGAGCCTTTTGAGGGGTACCGTCTGTAAGTAAATATTTTGCTCCAGTGCATTGATCAGTAGCAGTGATACCATTGTCATCTGGCTCAACTGCACAAGCGCTCTGAGGATTAACTGAACTACACCTATCAAAAGCAACATAACCTGAACCAGCTGCCACAATCATAAGGCCTTTAACACCATGACCCGGGACTAACAAGACTCTATTAACCGCCTTTATATTAAATTCTTGTACTGTAACACTATACTGAACAAAAACGTTGGGTATATTTTCTGATTCCTTACCACATCCTACGAACATGACCAGGAACATTGAAGCCAGCCGAACCAAACCTCTACTCATTAGAACAGAGCACTTTTATATTGCTTTAAAAATCTGGTATCGTTCTCAGAAAACAATCTTAAATCCTTTATCTCAAACTTAAGGTTAGCGATTCTCTCAATACCCATTCCAAATGCAAAACCACTGTATTTTTTACTATCTATGCCGCAGTTCTCCAAAACATTGGGATCTACCATGCCGCAGCCTAGAATTTCTACATAACCGCTGTACTTACACATCTGACATCCTGCACCTTTACAAATGGTACAAGAAATATCCATTTCAGCAGATGGTTCTGTAAACGGAAAATACGAGGGTCTGAAACGAACTTTTGTTCCCTCACCGTACAGCTCTTGTACAAAATAAAATAAAGTTTGCTTTAAGTCTGCAAAAGAAACATTCTCATCAACGTATAATCCTTCAACCTGGTGAAAGAAACAATGTGCCCTGGCAGAGATCGCCTCATTTCTGTAAACGCGGCCTGGCATGATCGCTCTGAATGGAGGGTTCCCACTCTCCATCATCCTTACCTGCACAGAGGATGTGTGTGTCCGCAAAGCAATGTCTCCATTTTCACCACCTTTTTTTATGAAGAAAGTGTCTTGCATATCTCTTGCAGGATGTTCTTCCGGAAAATTAAGTGCCGAGAAATTATGCCAGTCGTCTTCAATCTCAGGACCCTCCTCAACTACAAATCCAAGCTTATTAAATATTTCAATGATCTCTCTTCTAACCAAAGCTAATGGGTGACGGGAACCTATCTCAAAACCTTCACCCGATAAGGTAAGGTCCATCCCGTTGTCTTTCGCCACTTCAATAACAGCGCTCTGACCTTTAATTTCCTGATATTTATCTTCAGCAAGTTGCTTAAACTGGTTTAAAACCTTCCCAAGAACTCTCTTCGCTTCAGGAGAAACAGATTTGAATTCTTCAAAAATATCTTTAATGATTCCCTTTGTACCAAGAAACCGGATACGGAATTGTTCTAATTCATTTGCATTTGTAGTAGAGAATGCATTAATCTCCTCTGAATATTGTGTTATTTTGCCTTGTAACATGATGCAAATATACAGCTATTTAATAACACTAAGTTCTTTACCAACTTTTGTAAAAGCAGCTATAGCTTTGTCTAAATGGTGCTGCTCATGCGCCGCAGAAAGCTGAACACGAATTCTGGCCTTGCCCTGACCAACTACAGGATAGTAGAATCCAATCACGTAGATTCCTTCTTCCAGCATTCTTGCCGCAAACTTCTGCGCCAACTTCGCGTCATACAACATCACTGGAACAATTGGATGTACACCTTCTTTAATATCGAAACCGGCTTCCGTCATTTTTTTACGGAAATAGGAAGTATTGCTTTCCAGCTTATCTCTTAGTTCAGTAGTTTCGCTTAAAAGGTCTAGTACCGCCACAGAAGCTCCTGTGATAGCAGGTGCCAGCGTATTAGAAAACAAATAAGGTCTTGATCTCTGACGCAACATGTCAATGATTTCCTTTTTACCTGACGTAAAACCGCCGGATGCACCACCGAGCGCCTTGCCTAGGGTGCCTGTTATAATGTCAATCCGGTCTATGACATTAAAGTGCTCATGAGTGCCTCTGCCTGTTTTGCCCATAAAGCCTGTACAATGCGATTCATCGATCATCACCAAGGCTTCATATTTATCCGCAAGGTCACAAATCTTATCCAATGGAGCCACAACACCGTCCATTGAAAAAGCTCCATCAGTAACAATAATTCTGTGTCTTGAATCTTTGGCTGCAATCAATTGTTGCTCCAGATCAGCCATATCTGCATTTTTGTATCTGAAGCGTTTTGCTTTACACAGGCGGACCCCATCAATTATGGACGCATGGTTCAATTCATCAGAAATAATGGCATCCTGATCGTTAAACAAAGGTTCAAAGACACCCCCGTTAGCATCAAACGCCGCAGCGTATAGAATCGTATCCTCAGTACCAAGAAATTGTGAAAGCTTTGCCTCTAGTTCTTTGTGCACATCCTGTGTCCCGCAAATGAACCGTACAGAAGACATACCATAACCATATTTATCAATCGCCTTCTTTGCTGCATCTATAACATTAGGATGAGAAGACAGTCCAAGATAGTTATTGGCGCAAAAGTTTATTACTTCCTGTCCAGTACTGATCTTGATGACAGGACCTTGGGGTGTAACTATGATACGTTCCATTTTAAACAGACCGTCCTTTTCTATTTGCTGAAGGTCCTGTTGTAGTACAGGCAGTAAAGTTTTATACATAATGATAAATTATTGCAATCAAAGTTATGAAATATTCGTCTTTACCTGGCAACCTAATTTAATAGTGCTTAACAAACTTTAACACTAAAAATGTGTTAACTCAGTGAACAAATCCGATATTTAAAACTTAATTCTGATAATGAAGAACATATACTTTACCATTTTCCTTTTACTAAACGCGCTGGGTATTTCTGCTCAGCATTTGAAACTTAGCGGTACTGTGAAGGATACTGATGGAGAACCTGTACCGTTTGCATCGATTTACATCAAAAGCACAACCAAAGGAACTTCTGCGAATGTTGATGGAGTATATGGTCTGGCATTGGATAAGGGAACACATACTATTGTCTATCGGGCAATTGGCTACAAATCTAAAGAGCTAAACGTAACAGTAGATGCAAATCATACAGAGAATGTGGTGCTCACTGCTGAGGCATACAGTCTTACCGGAGTCATTATAGATGGTAATGCCGAAGATCCAGCTTATGAGATCATCCGACAAGCCATTAAACAGCGAAAATTCCACTTAAATGAGGTCAAAGAATTTAATACTAACGTATACATTAAGGGAGTCCAAAAGCTTGTTGGTGCCCCCAAGAAATTCTTCGGCAGAGATATTCAGAAAACGTTGGATCTCGACACCAATAGAAAAGGAATACTTTATTTGTCCGAATCTACGTCAAGCTTTGCCTTTCAACAACCTGACAAAATTCATGAGGAAATGGTATCATCAAAGGTAGCCGGCAGAAATAATGCTTTTAGCTTTAATAAGGCCTCAGATCTGATGGTGAACTTCTACCAAAATATTCTTTTGGAAAATAAATTGAGCTCGAGGGGCTTTGTATCGCCTATTGCTGATAACGCTATGAGTTTTTATCGGTATAAGTTGCTGGGAGTAACTAGCGATGCTGGTGCTACCATCAATAAAATTCAGGTGATTCCACGCAGAGAACATGACCCAGTATTTAGAGGGGTGATTTACATAAAGGATGAAAGCTGGCATGTCGTTGACGCCGATGTTTACCTTTCGAAAAACTCTGGTGTCAACTTGATCGATACTTTAAAAATATCTCAGCAGTTTCTTAAAGTAGAAAACACATATATGCCTTCCAACATCAATTTCCAGTTCAATGGAAATGTTTTAGGTTTCAAGTTTGAAGGCTATTATGTTGGTGTCTATAGCAATTACAATATTCATCCAGAATTCCCCAAGGGATATTTTACAGGGGAGATACTTAAAATCACCAAAGCAGTTACCAAAAAGGATTCTTTGTTCTGGCTTAACAACAGACCAATTCCACTAACAGCTGAAGAAAGCAGGGATTATGTTCGCAAAGACAGCGCAGCTGCATTAAAAACGTCCAAGAAATACCTTGATTCAATTGAACGAGTAAACAATAAGTTCGGCATCGCTAAGCTTTTAGTTTCTGGTTATACGATTAACAATCGCTTCGAGAAAAAGTCCTTAAGCTTTGACCCTATATTGAAAGCGCTTATCTATAATACCGTTGAAGGTTTCGCAATAAATTATGGTGTCACATTCCTGAAAAATCTTGAAGACAGAAAATATTACAGCATAAGGCCAGAAGCGAGGTATGGCTTTGCCAGTAAAGAATTTACGGCTAACCTAACAGCCAACTATTATTACGATCCAGTTAAACGTGCCAATATCAGCGTAAGTGGAGGATCAGGCATCTACGACCTGAATCCCTTAGGCACAATGACGCTATTAGCAAACTCCGTAAACTCCTTATTATTTGAAACAAATTTCATCAAATTCTACAAGAAAGAGTTTGTAAATATCGGAACTACAAGAGAGCTTTTAAATGGTTTACAAGTAAGCATTGTAGCGGACCTTTCAAGAAATTCTACATTAGTGAACAACACCTCCTTCAAAATAAGAAATGTCAAGGACAAAGAATTTACCTCGAACAATCCTTTCAGTCCTGATGTAGAAACACCACTCTTTCCAAACTATACAGCACTAACTTTGAGTGGTGCCCTCACTTATACTTTTAACCAACAATATATAACACGCCCGGACGGTAAGTTTTATCAGGAATCTAAATACCCTACGCTGATGTTAAACTATCGAAAGGGTATTAATGGCATCCTAAACAGCTCTGTAGACTATGACATAGTTAACTTCTCCATACTACAAGATAGGATCAGCGCAGGTCTATTGGGTTATTTCTCCTTTATAGTTGGGGCGGGCAAGTTCTTTAACAATGACAACGTGTATTATCCCGACTTCAAGCACTTCCGTGGCAACAGTGCCTTGTTTGTGAAACCAGAATTGAGAAGGTTTTTATTCCTTGACTTCTACCAATTCAGCACTAAGCAGCAATACATTGAGGCACATATTGAGCATAACTTTTCGGGCCTCTTCAGCAGCAAAATTCCATTAGTACGTAAGATCAAATTTGAAGAAATCGTGGGTGCTAGCTACCTAACTCAACCGGATAAAAAGGATTATAAAGAATTTTATTTTGGACTACAACGCCTGATTTTTAGAGCTACATATGGATTTGCTTATGATGGAAACAAACGTGTGGAACATGGATTTAAGTTATCCTACGGATTTTAGGCTATTAAGAGGCCATTTTAATGCCCCTTTGCTCCACCACTATAAAGCTAATTTTTTTCTAAGCTCCGGTGGAATCCCATTCTTGTTGAGTAGAAAAGCCGTCGTCTTATATTTCACGAAGTTCTTGGTTACATAAAGATATCCATTGTAATCATTTGACGTACCCCATGAGTTTTTCACTATATAATATTCTTTCCCGTTTTGGTCTTTAGCGATCCCTGTAATCTGCATACCATGATCGTCAGTGGTCTGATAGCTATCAAATGAAGCCTGACGCATTTCAACTGTAATTTGTCTCTCCGGTTTAGGCCCGTTGAACATGTTTCTTTTTTCATCTGCCGTCATGTCCTGTACATCTTTTGTAGGGACATAAGCAATGCCATTTTTCCAGCTGAACCCTTTCTCGCTAACATCAGTAGCCCAGGCAATAGTGAATCCACCCTTCAAAGCATTATCAATAATATTGGTAATGTCATCCATTTGAACATTATAAACCTGATCATAAGACCAATTATCAGGAACCATAAGTACCGCTTTTTTGTAGTACGGCGATGTGTTAAACGAAGATAGCTCCACATAGTCTTCCGGGTTTATCCCTACAACTTCCGAGGCGAATGTTTTAGGTGTATAGGTTTTTCCTTCATAACTGAAACTTTCGGGTACTACACCCATACAAGAATCAATTGCTCTGATATATTGCGCTTTCCAATTTGGATTAAATTTACCTTCAGGAGAATTAACTGCCTTTTCCAGGATCACTTTTGTGACCGCGTTCATCCTGTCAGATGTTCTTCCGGTTCCGTAGCCATTACCTAGGTAAGCCCCCTGAGGCATGGCACCATATTTAGCAAACATGTTGATCACATCATGGCAAGCTCCTCCATCTCCCAAGGTTAGTGCGCCATGCATCCTTACATAATTGATACCCTTTTCGATATAAGTGTTTCTAGCAGTGTATAAATCTGCGATATCTATCGGCTTCTTCCCTATTCTGATCATTTCAGACTCTAAAAAAGAGTTCGTGCTGTAACTCCAGCAGGTACCGGAAGATTTCTGATCCTTAATAGATGTAGCTTCCGCATTTACTATTGGCGTAAATTTAAAAGAACCTGCGCTATTCTCACTTTCATTATGTTTAAGGGAGTAGATTAGATTGTCTTGCGAATAGCCTGAAGCCAACCCAAGAAGTAAGCCTGCTCCCAGTAATAAAGATTTAATCGAATTGTAAGTCATCAGTGAATATGTTAGTTGTTACCAGAAAATGACGATTTTCACACCTTCCGGGTTATTCGGAAAGCCAAGATATACTGTTTTAGAACGTACGTCCCAGGTTGCTTTAAGTTCTTTAATCTCGCCGGATTCGGCATTAGTAGCGAGCACTTTTTTGAATGCTTTTGGCAAAAGTACCCTCATGCTATTGAGGGTATTAATCGGACTTTTGGCTATAAAACTATAACTGTTGCTTGTGGCTTCCTCATTATAAACTCTCGCAGCAGTTGCAAGCACTTGCGGTTTGGCTCTGTTATTAACTCTTGATAAGTTATATAGGTAAGCTTGCGCTCCCGACACTACAGTCTTGCCATTTAATATCGGAAGCTGAGGATCAAACAAATCGATTACAAGATCTTTTACAACGACCGGCTCGGCATTTACACTTTCATCCATTACCGCAACGATGTCATAAGGACCACGATGTACAACTAGGTTGTTTTTAAAATTTAATAATCCAGCTTTGGCATCTCTTTCATAAGCAAGCTTAATGGTAGAAAGCAATACGTCGGCACCTGAAGTTTCCATTACAAACTCCTTAGGATTCTTTCTAAGCACATGCACAGCTCCTTTCCCAACTACAAAATCTTGATTACTACTGAGTGAAGGCTTGATCCCCAAAGTGTAAAAGAGGTGTTCTGCAGGAGATTTAAATGCATTTCCTGAGGAATTCCACCACTCCAAGACAGTTTGATAAGGGTCATTGTCTCTTCCGCAATAAATAAGCACTCCTCCATTCCGAACCCAATTTGAGATGTACGTATGCACCTCTGCTGAATTCGGTTTCATATTTGAATAGCTTACCAGCAATACTTTAATATCCTTTAGAGATGCCGCATAGGAAAGATTTTCCATATGAACAGTCTGCACTGGAATACCGTGCTTCAAGAGTGGAATTGTTTGCCCGTAGAAATTGGAAAAGTAGGGGTCTTCATAACCGTCATGAGATGGATAGCTCTGAAACATCAACGAGTTGCCCATCAGAACGCCGATGCTATTTACGCCGGAAACTTTATTGTCGGATACTTGAATGCTGTTTAGTGAATTAACCATCACCTGCATTTGAGTAGAATAGTATTGAGGAATCAATACTTGCTCAGTGCTATTAGCCACCTTATATGGACGGGTATATATTCTTTCGGGCCATGGCATAACTTCATAATCTGCTACCATAGGGTACATGAGTTTTGCTACGAAAGTAGCTTCATAATTACGCTTATAATCGGCCCAGTCATGCTCGCGATCTTCAATGGGGTCTGTTAGAAAGAACAATTTTCTTTTCGTTGGAGCTGTCATCGACACCATGGAACCATATTCCAGAAATGCATTTTCGAATACGCGTTCCTTTGATAAACCGTTGTAAAAAACAGGTTCCCTTGCGGTACCCGTCCAAACTTGTGCAATGTACCCATCTATGCCGGGAAGTGACGCGAGGCTAGCCTCAGGACTAACAATTTTCCAGGAAGCATAGTTAACAAGGGAATGAGTCGCAATATATACTCGGATGTTTAGGCCTTTACTCTTACCATACGTCTTTGCATAGCCAGAAACTTCTTTGATCGCATCAAAGTAGAGTTGATATTTAAGCTTATTTGAGAGGTAGGTGTTCTCTGCTGATAAATGTTGAGCTCTCCAGGGAAATCCATAATAGCGTTGCCATTCTTCCTTAAAAGGTTGCTCATATCCAGCTCTTGCCCAGAATTCTGGCTCTTCTAAAAATACATTTGTGATTCCCGCATCAATCACCTTTTTTACTACTGCCGTTTTCATATATTCTATGAACGATTTTACAGGCACAATGTAAGGAACCACTCCTTTATTATGCCAGATGGTGTCCCCATTCATCTGAACTTGGCCAATACCCATATGATTTTGCCCATCCCACTTTCCGAGAAAATAATCTCCGTAATCACCCCAAGCGATTCCGGTCATAAAATCTGTTTGATAACCGCGGTCTCGCCAAGATTTTACTCTTTCTTGGAATGTCATATTTTTACGGTCATTTGCCCCGTAGATAATCGCTATATCCGATCTGACATCAATTTCTGGTCTCCATGGACTTCCTGTCTGAAAAGCTGTTTTTTCCGGATTATTCTGAGCAGAAACTAATTGAACCAAAACACTTAATGCAAAGCATGCGAATAATTTTCTCATGGTCCAATTTAGGAATTTTTCCTAAACTTTTTTCGGAGGTAGATCAAAAGCTATTGCTTCATGCTCAAAATGGCCATTATGTGCGCCATCACAGAAAGGTTTGTTTTTTGAAAGACCACAACGACAAATTGAGAGAACAGTTCTTCCTTGTAATCCATATTCATTTCCACTTCTGTCCACTATTTCAAAATCGCCTTCAATTTTAACCGATCCGTTGTTATTTATTGTAAGTTTTGTCTTTGACATGTATTTATGATTTAATACAAACTTACAGCAATGGCTTAAGAACTGAGTAATGAGTTGTTTATTTAGATACATTCTGTGCAGTATAATCTTAAGTACCATCAGTTTAAACAATAAAAAGGGATGTCGCATCCACGAAACATCCCCTTTCTAACCAAATATAAACCCGTATGAACCGGTTTTCTCTTAATTTCCTTAGTCGGTAAAAACACACATAAATCGCCTTAGGTAAAGCACAAATTCTCATAATTTAATCACAAATACCTATCCTGCATCTTTGTTATACATAGCAAACGTCATACCATAGTGTGTATTGTACACTGAATCATTTATTTTATTTACTTAATCTTCAGACGTCGAAAATGTTGTGCTTCTTTTGTAGGTTGGTACCGCGTTAATTCCGCCCCGGATCGGGATAGGCGGTAGCAACACGGAGATAAAGCCGTTAAATGCTTTTGTAAACTACAACAAATAGTATAGAAAAGGCGCCTTTTAGGACGCCTTCAAGATATTTTCAAAAGATTTAATTGCTTATACTCCCTTTTTACTAGTCATACTAGCCTTTTTAGCTGGTTGAGAAGTCTTAGCCGGAGCTTTAGCATTGGATGGTTTAGGAGTAGCTTTAGGTTTTTTCTCTGCTTTCTCTTCAGTTTTAATGCCATCGGTTTCGCCAGCTTCCGCTGCTGGCGTTTCAGTGAAAAGCGGAAGATCTTTTAACAAATGGTACCAGGTGATGATTTTCTTCATATCTGATGAGTAAACCTTTTCCTGGTCATGATTAGGAGCAACTTCTTCGAAGAAGGACTTCAAAGCTTTCGCATCAGATTTAGCATCAGGCACGGTACCTTTTGCTCCAGCTATGCTGGCCAAAACATTAACCAGTTTTAAATCGTCATCTTCACCATAAATCGTGATGTCTTCCAATGATGCCAGTTTAGTTGTAGTAATATTTGCAACTATTTTAACTTTTTGAGCATCAAGGCTTTCAAGAACATAACCGCCTTTATTTTGCCCAACTAGTTTATATAAACCTGGTCTACCAGATACTGCTACTATTCCTCTTAAATTCATATCATTTATTTTTTGAAAAGTTCAGAATTAATCTTCTAAAACTTCAATGCTTAAAATCTTATCGCCTTGTTTGATGTCGTCAACAAGATCAATATTCTCAATTACCTTACCGAAGCAGGTATGATTTCTATCTAAATGAGCAGTATTGTCTCTGCTGTGGCAGATAAAGAACTGCGAACCACCTGTATTTCTTCCCGAATGTGCCATAGAAAGGACACCACGATCGTGATATTGGTTTTCTCCAGTTAATTCACAGTCAATTTTATAACCAGGACCGCCAGTACCTGCAAGGTGTGCCTTGCCAGAATCTTTTGAGTTTGGACAACCGCCCTGAATCATGAAATTTGGAATTACTCGGTGAAAGCTCACGCCATCATAAAATCCTTCTCCTGCTAATTTTTTAAAGTTAGCAACCGCTATAGGTGCATCTTGTTCGTAGAACTGAACAGTCATTTCACCTTTCTCTGTTTTAATTATTGCTTTACCCATGATTATTTTTTGTGAAGGGCAAACTTAGATAAAATACTTTTTATTTTGAAAAAAAGTTATATTCACAGGAACATACCTATGAAACATAAAAAACTAAGTCTCACAATATTCTTCATCATACTCAGTATAGCCGTCCGGGCATCCTCAATTCTTATTTATATGGATGAGGACCAGAAGAATCATTTGAAAGCCTATGGAATCGCCTATTGGGGCATAAAACAGCAGGCAGATGTGAGTTGGCTTTTAAACTATCGGGGTGGTAGTTTCTTAATAGGCTACAATAAAACGATTGAAGATGAGTGCAAAACCCGTGGAGTATCTTATCAGGTACTCGCCGATGGAAAGGTATCCGCCATATTGAACGAAATTAGCGACCCACAAGTAAACATGGAAATAGTAAAGCTAGAAAAAGCACCTAAAATGGCAGTTTATTCGCCGAAAAGCAAGCTTCCATGGGATGATGCGGTAACAATGGTACTTACTTATGCAGAGATTCCTTACGATGTAATCTATGACGACGACGTTTTAAAAAATAAACTGGCTGATTACGACTGGCTGCACTTACACCATGAAGACTTTACAGGACAGTATGGTAAGTTTTGGGCAAGCTTTAAAAATGCTACCTGGTACAGGGAAGACGTAAAAAATCAGGAAGCTACCGCGAAACGAAACGGATTTAGCAAGGTTTCTCAAGTGAAACTCGCAGTTGCTAAAAGGATAAAAGAGTTTTGCGCAGGTGGTGGATTCTTATTTGCGATGTGCTCTGGCACCGATAGTTTTGACATCGCTCTCAGTGCCGATGGTGTTGATATTTGTGAAAGTATGTTTGATGGCGACGCAGCAGATCCAAAAGCACAAAGCAAGATAGATTATAATAAAACCTTTGCATTTAAAGACTTTAGGCTGGACATCAATCCTTCTAACTACGAGTTCTCAGATATTGATGTCACTCAAAATAGAATTCTAAACGAATCAAATGATTTCTTTACGCTGTTCGACTTCTCAGCAAAATGGGACCTTGTTCCCTCAATGCTTACTCAAAACCACGACAAAGTTATAAAAGGATTTATGGGACAAACGACTGCTTTTAAGAAACGACTAGTTAAGCCAAACATCACCGTACTTGGAGAGAACAAAGGTGCTGAAGAGGTAAGGTATTTAAACGGAGAGATAGGAAAAGGAAGATTCACCTTCTATGGCGGGCATGATCCAGAGGATTACCAGCACCAGGTTGGTGATCCCCCAACAGATTTAAACCTGCACCCAAACTCACCTGGTTACCGGTTGATTCTAAACAACGTATTGTTTCCTGCAGCTAAGAAAAAACATCAGAAAACCTAATCGTAGAAATTCCAATTTACTCCGAATTTGAATAATGCCCTGTCCTGCATTGGATAATTGTTAATGGTATTGTATCCTAAAAGATCAAGGCCTTGATTGACATAATCGAATTTCAGAAAAAGATTGGCTCTACGCAAGCTTGCTTTTACCCAAACATCAACAATTGGTGTTGTATCAAACTTCCTGCTTGAACCAACATAAAACTGTCCGGCAGCAGCTGAGTAAGAATAATTTGAATACGGAGTATTGTAACGTACATCAAATCCAATATTCGTCTTTAGTACCTTGAAAAAAGTTTGATCGAGATAAAAAGTGTTGAAAGAGTAAAGCTCTGGAGTTCCTAAGATGCCAGGATTGTCTGTTTTTTGATAAACAACATAAGCATCAAGGTTAAACTTTCCGAATTTAAACTTCTTTCCAGCCGAGATCTTTAAAAAGTTTATCGGAGATGCGGATTGTGAAGGCGCAATTTTCAGTGAATTCGCATTCGGTTGTAAGAAATATAAATAATTAGTGACTAAATAATACTGCGCTCCGGCATCGAAATCCAGTTTTTCATTGAGATAATTAAAGGAGAAATTAATTGTCTTTGTCCGGTCAAAGTTATTGTCCCAATTGTAATGGCTGCCTACATATCTGGTATAGATTTCTTCTGGTGATTTATTTTGAAAGTAGGCTCCAAGAATGATTCTGCCTACAGATTTACTCAACAGCACGTTACTTTTTGCTTCATATAAAAAATCTCCAGTGTTGCGGCCTTGGAATATTTGTTGCAAATCAACATTTAAATCAATTTTATCACTTAATCGGTATCCGGCATTTCCAAGGAGTGTGACATTTTGGAAAGAGGCATTATAGCCATAATATTTAGCATTGTCCTTGAACAGCACAAACTGATTATATTTGTAGTAATCGTGCTTTAAACCAACGTCAAGCTTGAGTTCGTTTTTTATAAGCGCAGAAGATTTAGCCCTCAGAAAGAAGCTATAGATAAATTCATTTTGCACGTGATTATACCTGGTACTATCGTTTGTATAGGCCTTATCGGCTATGCCGGGTGGTAATGCGGAGTTGTCATCTGCTTCATCCTTTTTGAATGTGTAAGAATTGGCATCATATTTTAATGTGTATGCAATCTTATTAGTAGGCAAAATCTTCCTTCCTGCTGCCTCAGCCAAACTATCGATGCGGCCAACAAAATAGGTCTGTTTTAGTATAAATGCCCTCTGACGGTAAATTCTTTTGGCCGTAGTTAGCCTAGTCGCTTGTGCTTCTCTTTCTATGCTAAAGGTTGGCTTTGTGAAAATAGTATCGTTCCTTATAGAACCGTTTTCTTCAGCTTTGAGTGTATTAAAAACAATATTCGTCCATAGGTTATACCTCTTATTTGGAGATTGAAACCAGCTGAACAAAGCGCCATTAAGGTGATCCCCTCGCTGATGTGAATACTTACCGTTTGCTCCAATTCTATTAAAATTCAGTCCTATATTGAGGTTCTTATTTATATTCTGTGAATGTATCACTTTAAAAACCTGCTCAATCTCACCAGAGTTTACGTAGTAAAGGCTGGTAAAAGGTGCCCTGGCTTGATAATACCTAACGTCTTCGTTCGTCAACGCATAATAATCAAGCGTATGGAAACCGGCATCAAAACCGATAGTTTTAAGCGGTTCAAACAGCATTGGCAGAGCAGAAAGCCCTAAATTTCCTAGTCCTACCGTAGGTCTTCTTGGCTGCACCAACACGCTAAAATTCTGAAAGCCATTAAGCGTGGTATCAAGGGGAATTGTTTGGATACTGTCTTTGGTAAGTCTCAAGGTAGTGTAACGAATGTACTTTGAAGTAAAAATCACAGAATCCTTGCCTTCCTCTTCCATCTTTCTCAACGAATCCAGCTCCTTGTTGTCATTTACCTTGGTTTTTAAATCCTGAGCAAATAAGTTGGATGTAACTGCTAGGGCTAAACAGAAAACAAGAAGGAATATCTTTCTATACATTATAATTTTGAAATTAAAAGGCTCAATATCTTCGTCATGTTTGGCTCCGCAGCTTTAGCAGTCTCAATAATCTCTTCAAGGCTCACTGGTTCCAATACTTCTGGAAAACCTTCATCTGTAAGTACTGAAATTGCGAAAACAGGGATTGACATATGATTGGCAACAATTACTTCTGGAACAGTACTCATCCCTACCGCGTCTCCCCCAATTACTCTTAAGTAATTGTACTCAGCTTTAGTTTCAAGATTTGGACCTGTTACGGCAATGTAAACGCCATGATGACAGGTAATGTTGTGGTCTGCAGCAAGTTTTAAGGCAGCCGTTATTAAATCTCTTTTATACGGCTGACTCATGTCCGGAAATCGTGGCCCCATATCAGCATCATTACTACCACGAAGCGGGCTTTCAGGCTGTAAGTTAATATGGTCACTAATAACCATTAGTTCACCCTTTTTGAAATCTGGATTAAGAGAGCCCGCGGCATTCGAAACAAATAGATGAGTAATTCCAAGTACTTTCATAGTACGGATCGGAAAAGTGATCTGTTGCATGCTGTACCCTTCATAATAATGCAATCTACCCTGCATCGCGATAACATTTTTACCCTCCAGCGTTCCAAATATCAGTTTTCCTGAATGAAACTCCAGTGTTGAGATAGGGAAGTTTGGGATATTCGAGTACATGATCTGATATTCAATTTGAATATCGTTGACCAAGCCTCCCAAGCCAGTACCTAAAACGATCCCGATTTCCGGTTGAAAGTTATTAGTTTTGCGCTTTATAAATTCAACGGTTTCGTGTAGTGCTTGAAACATAATTTAAAATCTTTTGATCAAATGTTGGCCTGTCTGATTCGTTTATCATAACTCGAATAGGCAGATAGAATAGAGGCAAATCTAAAAGTAATTCTTTTATCGAAGCATCTAATAAACGTTGTGCATCTTTTTCTGTAGTTATGATGAGTTTATTGATGGCAGAATCATCGTTGAAAGCATTCACCAAGTCGGATATATCTCGCAAACTGAATTGATGATGATCTGAAAATTCATGGTGAATGACGTTATTTGACTGCTGTTTCAAATATGCAACCAAAGGGTCTGGATTAGCAATACCAGTTAGCAGATGGATGCTTATCTCTCTATTCAATTTGGGGGCTAACGCCTCGTTGGAATAAGCCGATCTTAATTTTTGATAATTTAAGTAAGAAAACAACACTGGAATCTGAGGAGCTGAGCCAAACTTTTTGCGGATGTTCTCAGTTTCTTTCTTCTGGAGTTGAAAGGGAGATTTGGTGATTATAACCAGATCTGACCGCCGGAAACCCTGAAAAGGCTCCCTCAAGTTTCCAGCAGGCATAAGAAACTGTGGCCGGGAAAACTTGACGTATTCAAAAAGCAGAATATTTAATCCTGCGCGTACTTTTCTATGTTGAAAAGCATCATCCAGCAGGATAACATCATGCTCGTCTTTTAATAAATTAATCCCCTTAATTCGATCTTCGCAAACTGCAACAGTTACGTCTTTGAACTTATGATAATATTGAAGTGGCTCATCTCCTACACTGCTCGCAGTACTATCTCTGTCCGCTAGAACAAAGCCAGATGTTGCTCGACCATATCCACGACTTAATATCGCCACACGCTTACCCTCAAGCAGTCGTACTACATACTCTACTACAGGTGTTTTACCTGAGCCGCCTACAGCCAGGTTTCCGATACATATAATTGGCAGGTCGAAAGAGCTTGACTTTAGAATGCCTACGTCAAACAGCTTGTTTCTGATCAAAATAACCAAGCCATAGAGCAATGAAAACGGAAGGAGTAAATATCTTAGGTATGTGCTCATGTACAGGTTTCAAAAATAAGAATTATTACTCATTTTGTCAGGTAAAGGAGGGCAATTAGCTATCTTTACCCAACTAACAAAAATTATTATGCTTAAAGGATTTTTTAACGTGCCGGCACCGGTAAATGAGCCCATTCTGGGTTATGCACCGGGTAGCAAAGAACGTGAGTTATTGGAAGCTGCTTTAAAAGAGGCACGTTCAAAACAAGTAGAAATACCAATGTACATTGGGGGACAGGAAGTACATACTGAAAAAAAAGGCAACCTTAACCCTCCTCATGACCATCAGCATTTACTGGGAAAATACAGCATTGGAAACAAAGACCATGTAGTTAAAGCAATAGATTCCGCGCTTGCTTCGAAAGCCACTTGGGAGAACCTGTCATGGGAACATCGTGCAGCAATATTTCTAAAAGCTGCAGACTTGATCGCAGGTCCTTATCGTTACAAACTTAATGCAGCTACGATGCTTGGTCAGAGCAAGAATGCTTACCAGGCAGAAATCGATGCTGCTTGTGAATTCATAGATTTTTTGCGTTTCAACGTGAGTTATATGACAGAAATATACAAACAGCAACCACCAGTATCTCCTAACGGATCTTGGAACAGAGTTGAACAACGTCCGTTGGAAGGCTTTGTCTTTGCACTTACGCCTTTCAACTTTACAGCTATTGCAGGAAATTTACCTGCATCAGCAGCAATGATGGGAAATGTGGTTGTGTGGAAGCCTGCTGACACCCAGGTTTATGCTGCCAATGTGATCATGGAGATTTTTAGAGAAGCTGGATTGCCGGATGGAGTTATTAACCTGATATTTGTCGACGGTCCAGAAGCAGGTGAAGTAATCTTTAACCATCCTGATTTTGCAGGAATCCACTTTACAGGTTCAACTGCAGTTTTTCAAAATATCTGGAAGATGATAGGAACAAACATCCATAAGTATAAAACATACCCTCGTATTGTAGGCGAGACTGGCGGAAAGGACTTTATATTGGTTCATGAATCTGCTGATGCAGATGTTTCAAGCACTGCAATAATCCGAGGAGCGTTCGAATACCAAGGGCAAAAATGCTCAGCTGCATCTCGTGTTTATATTGCAGAGAGTAGGTGGCCAGCGATCAAAAATAACATGCTGAGAGATCTCGCAACTTTTAAAATGGGGGGCACAGAAGATTTTAGTAATTTTATCAATGCCGTTATCGATGAAAAATCGTTCGATAAACTGGCAAAGTATATTGATGCAGCGAAAGCAGACTCTTCTGTAGAGATTATTGCTGGTGGAAATTACGATAAATCTAAGGGATGGTTTATAGAGCCAACCATTTTAGTTGTGAAAGACCCTAAATATACCACCATGTGCGAGGAGTTATTTGGTCCGGTGTTAACTATCTATGTTTACAAGGATGCCGATTTTGATGAGGTGCTTGACATTATCGATTCTACTTCAGTTTATGCTTTAACAGGAGCATTTATAGCTCAGAATCGTTATGCGATTGAAAAAGCATCTCATCATTTGAGGAATGCTGCAGGTAACTTTTATATAAATGATAAGTGTACTGGAGCCGTTGTTGGCCAACAGCCATTCGGAGGCGCACGCGGTTCGGGTACTAACGATAAGGCAGGCTCAATGATTAACCTATTACGTTGGGTTTCTCCACGAACAATTAAAGAAACATTTGATCCACCAAAGGATTACAGATATCCATTTTTAAAATAACAAAAAGGCTCCATGATTTCAAAATCACGGAGCCTTTTTGTTATTTATTTAAATTACAATACCTTTTAAATACCGTCGATTCTGAATACAGAATCTTGGTGATTATTCGATTCGCAGGTAACGCCTAAATCAGTAATCAGACCTGTTTCTAGGCTATACGCCCATCCATGCAAACTGAGCTTTTTGCCGTTCGTCCACCTGTTCTGGACAATAGAAGTTTTAGTTAGGTTGAACACACCCTCAATAACGTTAAGTTCCACCAATCTTTCAGATCTTTTTTTCAAATCTGAGATCAAATCTAATTCATGGTAATGCAAACGGTATGTATCCTTAATATTTCTCAACCAATTGTCTATAATGCCATATTGCTTATTGCCCATAGCAGCCAATACGCCGCCACAACCGTAGTGACCACAAACGATAACATGTTCGACCTCCAGTACATTTATCGCATAATCCAACACGCTCAGCATGTTCATATCCGTATGAACAACGACGTTAGCAATGTTGCGGTGAACAAAAATATCACCCGGGTTGGTATTGGTAATTTGATTTGCGGGTACACGACTATCTGAACAGCCTATCCATAAAATTGGGGGCTTTTGTCCAGCAGACAGCTTCTTGAAATAATCAGGATCTTCTATAAGAGTTGCTGCAACCCAGTCCTTATTACCTTGTAAAAGTCCTTCGTACGTTATTTGTTCTGTTGATTGTTTTTCTAATTTTGCGCACATAATAACTTAATTACTATTAATTTCTTCGATGATTTTATTATTTAACTTGGGCACAGTATAGTTTTTCTTAATTTCCACTAAATTAACTATAATCCCTTTTGTATACGCGTTATGCTTATAATTAAAAATGGTCTCCAATACATCAGGATCTATGTATCGGGAATTGGAACCATCAATGATCACATTTGTTTCTTTAGGTATCTTATTCAGTACAACTGCGATAGCCGCTTTGTTTAAGAACGAAACTTCTTCTGCCAGTGTAATCCGAAGGTTCCTTTTATCACCATCTTCCTTGATTCTATAAAAGAATGGATTACGCATATTTGTGCGTAGCAAGTAAAAAATAGAGAATATCATCCCAACGCCCACACCTTTTAGAAGGTCTGTCAACAAAACAGCAATGATGGTGACCACAAAAGGAACAAACTGATCCCAACCTTTATGATACATATGTTTGAACAGAGCTATCCTCGTAAGTTTATATCCTGTCACAAGTAGAATTGCTGCTAAACAAGCCAAAGGAATCATATTTATCAATCCTGGGATAAAAAGTAAGGATAATAGCAACCAGGTCCCATGAAAAATGGCCGACATCTTTGTTCTGCCTCCTGCATTCACATTGGCAGAACTTCTAACGATAACAGAAGTCATCGGTAACCCGCCAACTAATCCACTCACGATATTCCCAGTTCCTTGTGCAATCAGCTCACGATTGGTTGGTGAAACTCGTTTGATAGGATCTATTTTATCAACAGCCTCTAAACTTAAAAGTGTTTCCAGACTTGTCACGACCGCAATAGTAGCAGCAACGATCCAAACCTTAGTATTTAAAATTTGTGAAAAGTCCGGTGTGGTGAACAATCCTAGAAATTCAGACCATCCACTAACAACAGGAATCTCCACCATGTGTTTATCGCCTAAAGCATATGGTGTCCCCCTAAATAAAAAGGTTAACCCAACACCTAATAGTACAACGACCAAAGGCGCGGGTACTACAGCCAGCTTTTTGAATTTTGGCCACAGAATCAATACTACAATCGAAAGTCCGCTGATCACAATTGCTGCTAGTCCGAAATGACTGAATGCTGAGGTTAATGCTGAAAAAGTGTTTGCGCTGTCACCTTGCGCAAAACTCTCGTCACCAAAAAAATCAGAATCTACACCCAGTGCATGGGGAAGCTGTTTAAGTATTAGAGTCAGACCGATCGCGGCAAGCATGCCCTCGATAACACTCGATGGAAAATAGTTACCAATCGTTCCCCCTTTGACTATACCAAGAATAATCTGGATACATCCGGCTAAAACAACCGCAAGTAAAAATGTAGGGTAGCTACCAAGCGTTGCTATTGCCCCAAGTACTATAGCCGTCAAACCAGCTGCAGGACCACTTACGCTTAACTGTGAGCCGCTGAAAGAGGCAACGACTATTCCACCAATAACACCCGTGATGAGCCCAGCAAAAAGCGGGGCGCCTGATGCCAAAGCAATACCCAAACAAAGCGGCAATGCGACCAGAAACACGACTATACTTGCTGGAAGGTCACGTTTTAGGTTTTTTGCCAATATATATTTTTGCACTTCAAATCTTGAAAAGACTGAATTTCCGTTTTTCATTTGTGTGTTTTTTAAGTAGCCAAGCTGCATAAACACGCAGAGACCACTTCAGTAATATTAAATTAAAAGTATTGTCTTCCTAAAATGAGACAGACCCCGATAGAGAAAGGAACGGACAATTGAAAAACTAAGAAAGGTTAGGGGGTGGCGTTGGAACCGAGGGATGGTATGGATCAACATACCGTTTGTAATGCTCGACAAAGCTATTATTGATGCCAAAGTGATTAAAAACAGCGACGTAGGAATCAATGTGATGGAACTCAACTAATTTGTAATCTGTGTATTTGAGACCGGTTTTGCTTGACTCGCCATCGTTGCTGTGTTCCTGCTCAATTTGCATGATCACAGCATTCATAATTTGCTTATCAAACTGAATAAAAAATACTGGTGCGGCTGATATCATCATCTTCGCGGTGAAGATGCCTAAGAAGGCGACGACGATTAGAACCCGATATTTTCTAAAAAACATGTTAATTTTTTATTTTATGTTCAAAAATAAGTCCAAAATTCCAAAATAGACTATTTTACAATGTAAAAAAATTGCAATTTACTTTCACAATTGAAGCCGTTTTAATCTTAAAGTGCAATTATATAAAAAATGCTCCAATTAGTTTTAATTTAGGCTTTTAAATTTCGATTCCAATACATGAGAAAAATCTTGTTCATTTTGACCTCAATTATTCCGCATTTTGGGCTTGCACAGAATAACAATGCTCCATCCACTTACGACCCTCATGAGATTGCGATTACCGGCTATCTGCAAACACAATATCAAAAGGCGCAATCTGCAGGTATCAACTCGTGGTCGGGTGGCGACTTCGCCAAGAATTCTGACGAGCGGTTTATGATTAGAAGGGGTAGATTGAAAATAGACAGAGCAGATAAGTTCTCCAGCATCGTATTTCAAATTGATGCGACCCAAAATGGACTGACATTGATGGATGCTTTCATTCAATTTCATCAGCCAAATTCAAAGGATTTAAGATTTACAGTCGGATTATTTAACAGACCATTTGGTTACTCTATCGTTTACTCTTCGGGATATCGGGATTTCCCTGAGCGAGCCAGAGTATTTCAAACCTTAATGCCACGCGAACGTGACATTGGTGCTATGATCAGTTATCATCCATCAAAACTTAAATTTATCAATGGCGACCTGGCAGTAGTAAACGGAAGCGGGCATACAGCCAGAGATTATGATTCTAAGAAGGACATTATAGGGAATTTAGGCTTCAGATTTGACAGTCTGGTAAATAAGAAATTGCATGTTAGTTTTGGGGGTTCAGCATATGCGGGATCGGTTAGAAGCGACACAGAAAGTTTTTTTAGTTATGAAAATGGCAGATATATAAAAAATACAGGTGCGCATAATGTGAATTGGTATGCGAAGAGAAACTATTACGGGTTGAATATACAGCTACAGTACGACAACAATTTTGGTGCGACCTCTCTTAAAGCAGAGTATATAGCCGGCAGACAACCTGGAGTCGCCTCTTCCTCTGCGATAACTGGCTTTTCGGCTAGCACAAGTTTTGTCGCCCAACCAGCTACCGATCTGTATCTCCGAGATTTTTCGGGATACTATTTCTGGCTTACCCAAAAGATTGCAAACTCTAAGTTTACTGCTATTATGGCGTTCGATATGTACGACCCTAACAGACAGATCAGCGACGCAGAAATAGGGCTGGATAGTAATACGTCGGCAGGTGATATAAAGTTTAGTACGATTGGGTATGGACTTACGTATTTACTTAATCCAAGATTAAAACTTACGCTTTACAATGAGAACATTGTAAACGACAATACTTTGATGCCTCAGTATACTGCCGATGTGAAAGATGATGTATTCACCGCCCGCTTACAGTATCGTTGGTAACATTAAAATGCACTCCATGAGAAACAAAATAGATATACTTGAAACAAAGGTTCAACAAGCACATGCTGGTGGTGGTGAGGCAAGAATAGAAGCGCAGCATAAAAAAGGTAAACTTACCGCTCGTGAGCGATTACACTTCCTATTAGACGAAAATTCTTTCGAAGAGATAGGAATGTTGGTCACCCACAGAAGTACAGATTTTGGGATGGAGCGTGAAAAATATTCTGGAGACGGAGTGGTTACCGGATATGGAACAATTACAGGTCGCCTCGTATATGTGTTTTCTCAGGATTTTACCGTTTTTGGAGGTTCTCTATCTGAAACACATGCTGAGAAGATTTGTAAGATCATGGAAATGGCCTTGAAAAATGGTGCGCCTTTAATTGGATTGAACGACAGTGGTGGAGCCCGAATCCAAGAAGGTGTGGTATCATTGGGAGGCTATGCAGATATCTTTTATCGCAATGTGCAGGCATCAGGAGTAATTCCTCAACTCTCAGCAATAATGGGCCCGTGTGCTGGAGGAGCCGTATACTCGCCTGCCATCACAGACTTTATTCTGATGGTGGAGAGCACATCATACATGTTCGTAACGGGTCCCAGCGTAGTCAAGACCGTCACACATGAAGTGGTAACTTCTGAGGAATTGGGAGGAGCATCGACCCATGCTACAAAATCCGGCGTAACTCATTTCGCCTGCGCAAATGAACTAGAAGCAATCAACCATCTGAAGATGCTTCTGAGTTATATGCCTCAGAACTGTGAAGAAATCCCTGTTCAGCTTCCATACACGGCAGGTGAAGAATCCAGGCCGTCGTTATCTTCAATAATGCCCGAAAACGCAAATCAGCCTTATGATGTGCGCTCAATTGTGGAGGAACTGGTTGATTCAGATAGCTTTTTAGAAGTGCACAAAGACTATGCAGAAAATATTGTCGTAGGCTTTTCAAGATTAGCAGGCAGAAGCATCGGTATCGTTGCGAACCAACCAGCCTACCTTGCCGGGGTCTTAGACAATCATGCCTCAGTTAAGGCCGCACGTTTTGTACGATTTTGCGACTGCTTCAATATACCGCTTCTTGTGCTTGAAGACGTTCCGGGATTCTTACCTGGAACAGATCAGGAGTGGAACGGAATCATTACTAACGGCGCGAAATTACTATATGCCTTTAGTGAAGCTACAATCCCAAGAATTACAGTGATCACCAGAAAAGCGTATGGAGGCGCTTATGATGTAATGAATTCAAAACATATTGGCGCTGACATGAATTATGCATGGCCAACAGCAGAAATCGCAGTCATGGGGGCAAAAGGAGCAGCTGAGATCATTTTCAAGAAGGAGATTTCTTCTGCTGAGCATCCGGAAGAAAAATGGCTGGAGAAAGAAAAAATGTACTCCGATATCTTTGCTAATCCATATAGAGCTGCAGAAAGAGGATTCGTAGACGAGGTGATTCAACCCTCACAAACCAGAACAAAGTTGATTAAAGCATTTAAAATGTTGGAAAATAAGGTGGTCAATAGTCCCCGTAAAAAACATGGCAATATCCCGTTGTAATGCTTAGAAAACCGCCAGTACCTCTCGTGACGACAGACTTCGGATTATCGGAAGGTCATACCGGAAAGACCGCCACAATTGCCATGATCATTAGTTGCTTGTTGCTCGGAATTTTAGATTCAAGGGTACGAAATGTAAGTGCCAGGTTTCTATATGGCTTTTGCTCTGTTTATTTTATGGAGGTGGAAATTACTTTTTTATTGATGCTTTTGATGTCCATCGTGTTTGCAGAAAGGGCCTGGTATCTTGCCAGTCTTCCTTTTAATTTCCAGACCTTGCAGATCGGGTTGTTTAGAATTGCTGGAGCATTAATTGCACCGCGTGTGAGAGAGCTTAGTGGAAGAACTAATCCACAACAATATATCAAATTCGGCTTGACACTACGCCATTTAAGCCTTATAAATATCGAACAGCAGGTGATCCATGTAAATAATCAAACTAGAATTTACGCTATTTTACCAGAGACTAGGAACCATTTGAATTCAGTTTTTATGTCTGTTTCATTCTTGTGCGCAGCTTGCGAATTGGCGCTCGGACTAGTATTATGGCACCAGGGACAATGGCCCATGTTTTGGGTTGGAACGGCTATGATAATTACTATCAATTTTTTGTTCTACAATTTCTACAGTAAAAAAATGCGTCATGTCAGCTAATCAGGTGCAAATTGAACAGGTCAGGTATGAGCTTACATGGCGAATCCGTCACGAAGTGATGTATCCGAATCTTCCTTTTGAAGCTATAAAATTGCCTTCAGACCCTGATGGAATTCACTTTGGTCTATATGCCAATGATCAATTAACATCCGTAGTGTCTATTTTTAATGAGGGAAGTATTTATCAATTCCGTAAGTTCGCCACGTTAGATCCGTTTCAAAGTAAGGGTTATGGTTCGATGTTACTTTCTTACATCATTGCTTACATTAGGCAAGACGGAGGAAATAAGTTATGGTGCAATGCTCGTTTATCCGCGATTAAATTTTATGAAAGATTTGGCTTTAGTCCTTTCGGCGAGCCCTTTTCTGAGCACGGTATAGATTTTGTCATCATGGAGTTACAACTGGAAACCGAAGTTGATAGCTAAACTCTTGTTTATATATTTGTAAGAATAAAGAATTAAAATGTCAAAGAAAAAAGAAGATAAACCAAAACATGTTGCGGTGGTAACTAAGAAATCATTGCAATTTTTTGAAGAATATATTAATAATCCATCTCCGACAGGATTTGAATATCCAGGACAAAAAATGTGGCTAGATTATTTAAAGCCATACATTGACGAAAGTTTTATTGATACTTATGGAACGGCAGTTGGAGTTATTAACCCTAAAGCCGACTTTAAAGTTGTCATCGAAGCACACGCAGATGAAATCTCCTGGTTTGTAAATTACATAACCACTGATGGCCTGATTTACGTGATCAGAAACGGAGGATCGGATCACCAAATCGCACCATCTAAAAGGGTAAACATTCATACGGATAAGGGCATGGTAAAAGCGGTTTTCGGTTGGCCAGCAATCCACACGAGAAATGGCGAAAAAGAAGAAGCCCCAGTCTTGAAAAACATCTTTCTGGATTGTGGCTGTACATCGAAAGAAGAAATTGAAAACCTGGGTATTCATGTAGGTTGCGTAATCACCTACGAGGATGAATTTATGGTATTAAATGACCGATACTACGTTGGCCGAGCATTAGACAACCGTGCCGGTGGATTTATGATCGCAGAAGTTGCGAGGTTGCTTAAAGAGAACAAAAAGAAATTACCGTTCGGACTGTATATTGTGAACAGCGTTCAGGAAGAGATTGGTTTGCGTGGTGCAGAAATGATTGCTCACAGAATCAAACCCAACATTGCGATAATAACAGATGTTACTCATGACACAACAACTCCTATGATCAATAAGATTACCCAAGGAGATTTATCGGCAGGCAAGGGACCAGTTGTTTCTTATGCCCCTGCGGTTCAAACTAACCTGAATAAACTGTTAATTGAAACAGCTGAGAAAAATGGGATACCATTCCAACGTCAGGCATCTTCTCGTTCAACAGGAACGGATACGGATGCTTTTGCTTACTCAAACGGTGGTGTTCCTTCAGCCCTGATTTCCTTACCGCTAAGGTATATGCACACTACAGTTGAAATGATCCATAAAGAAGATGTTGACAACGTAATAAGCCTTATCTACCATTCATTATTAAACATTAAAAAAGACCACGATTTTAAATACACGAAATAATTAATGAAACCAACCCTCTTAATATTAGCCGCAGGTATGGCAAGTCGCTATGGCAGCATGAAGCAAATTGATGGATTCGGCCCAAATGGTGAAACCATTATTGATTATTCTATTTATGATGCAATCAAAGCCGGCTTCGGTAAAGTAGTATTTATCATAAAAGAAGAGTTTATAGATAATTTCAAGTCTATCTTTGAGCCGAAACTTAATGGAAGAATTGAAACTGATTACGTATTTCAAAACTTTGATTTAAAGCAATTTGGAATAGATGAAGAAATTTATCGTGAAAAACCATGGGGCACGGCGCATGCAATCTTATCCGGTAGAAAGGTAGTTAAAGAACCATTTTGCGTAATTAATGCAGATGATTTTTACGGCTATGATTCATTTAGAAAAATGGTTGAATTCTTAACAGAAGAAGCGACAGACAGTAATTATTCAATTGTTGGTTATAAGATTGGGAAAACTCTTTCAGACTTTGGTTCTGTTTCCCGCGGTGTTTGCAAAACGAATGACGGAGATTTCTTAGAGGAAATTACTGAGCGGACCCAAGTTTATAAAAAAGACGAAACTATTATTTACGAAGAGAACGGGGTGGAATATCCACTTGATTTTGAAACTCCTGTATCAATGAACTTTTGGGGCTTTACACCTGCAGTATTCAATCTTACTGAAGAGATGTTCAGAGAATTTGCTTTGGCAAACAAAGACAAACCTAAAGCAGAATTTTTTATACCACTAATCGGAGAAACGCTTTTACACAATGATACAGCGACATTTAAAGTAATTCCAACCGATAGCCAATGGTTCGGTGTGACCTACAAGGAAGATAAACCTTTTGTACAGGCAAGCATAGACCAATTAGTTAAGGATGGTTCTTATCCGGAAAAGCTCTGGAATTAACCCATTTTCTATAAACAAGAAATCCCGGAACATAAGTTAAGTTCCGGGATTTCTTGTTTAAATAATTAAAGACTATTTGCTGTCATCTTTAACTTCTTCGAAATCAACATCAGTAACATTGTCGCCGCCATTAGATTGTCCACCTTCACTTTGAGGAGCAGAACCTTCAGGATGGCCACCGTCTTCCTGACCAGCTTTGTACATATCTTCAGAAGCAGCATTCCATGCAGTTTGCAACTCTTCTTGTGCAGTATCAATACCAGCGAAATTTCTACTAGCATGAGCATCTTTGAGCTTTTTCAATCCTTCTTCAATTGGAGCCTTTTTATCAGCAGAGATTTTATCGCCAAACTCTTTCAATTGTTTCTCAGTTGAGAAAATTAAAGCGTCAGCACTATTGATTTTCTCAGCTTCTTCCTTTGCTGCTTTATCAGCATCAGCATTTTGCTCTGCTTCTTCTTTCATCCTTTTGATCTCTTCATCAGTTAAACCAGATGAAGCCTCAATACGGATCTTCTGCTCTTTACCAGTAGCTTTGTCTTTTGCACTTACGTGCAAAATACCATTAGCATCGATGTCGAAGGCAACTTCTACTTGAGGAACGCCTCGTGGAGATGGTGGAATGCCATCTAGAATAAAACGACCAATTGTGCGATTCTGAGCAGCCATAGGACGCTCACCTTGTAGAATATGAATTTCTACTGAAGGCTGGTTGTCAGCAGCAGTCGAGAAAGTTTCCGCCTTTTTAGAAGGAATAGTCGTGTTCGACTCAATTAATTTAGTCATAACACCACCCATTGTTTCAATACCTAATGAAAGTGGAGTAACATCCAATAAAAGTACGTCTTTAACCTCTCCAGTCAATACACCGCCTTGTATTGCGGCGCCGATAGCTACAACTTCATCAGGATTTACACCTTTAGATGGCTCTTTACCGAAGAATGCTTTTACTGCATCCTGAATGGCAGGAATACGAGTAGATCCACCTACAAGAATAATCTCATCAATGTCGCTAGTTTTTAAACCAGCATTTTTCAATGCTGATTTACATGGATCAATGGTACGTTTAATTAGATCAGCAGCCAATTGCTCAAATTTAGCACGGCTCAAGGTTCTTACTAAGTGTTTTGGGCCAGTAGCATCAGCAGTAATGTATGGAAGGTTGATCTCAGTTGATGTTGTGCTTGAAAGTTCAATTTTTGCTTTCTCAGCGGCTTCCTTCAAACGTTGTAACGCCATAGGATCCTTATTGAGGTCCATACCATTCTCTTCTTTAAACTCAGAAGCCAACCATTCAATAATAATATGGTCAAAGTCATCACCTCCTAAGTGAGTATCACCGTCTGTAGATTTTACTTCGAATACACCATCACCAAGCTCCAATACAGACACGTCATGTGTACCACCACCACAGTCAAAAACAACAATTTTCATGTCTTTGTGTGCTTTATCCAAGCCATAAGCAAGGGCTGCAGCAGTAGGTTCGTTGATGATACGCTTAACAGTTAAACCAGCAATTTCACCAGCTTCTTTAGTAGCCTGACGTTGCGCATCGTTAAAATATGCAGGAACTGTAATAACAGCTTCTGTTACTTCGTGGCCCAAAAAGTCTTCTGCAGTTTTTTTCATCTTTTGCAAGATCATAGCAGAAAGCTCCTGAGGAGTATATTTACGATCATCAATCTCAACACGTGGTGTATTGTTATCGCCCTTTACAACCTTGTAAGGAACACGACCTGCTTCCTTTGATACTTCAGCAAAGCTGCTTCCCATGAAGCGTTTGATCGATGAAATTGTTTTTGTTGGATTAGTGATTGCCTGACGTTTAGCAGGCTCTCCCACCTTGCGCTCTCCGTTCTCTGTAAAAGCAACAATTGATGGTGTTGTACGTTTACCCTCACTGTTGGCTATAACTACAGGTTCATTACCTTCCATTACGGCTACGCAAGAGTTTGTAGTTCCTAAGTCTATACCAATAATTTTTGACATGTTATTTATCTCTATTTGTTATAAAATCTTGTATTTACATTCACTTAACAAGCAATGTGCCAATAGAGTTTTGGCAGAAAATACTGTTAATTTTAAGTTGTCATTAAGACGGATGTCCGAAATAGAAAAAAAATGGTGACAGCTTGACAGAAATTAAGACATACCTAAATGCCCATTAAGTCAGCCAAATGATGATGCTCAATACCAAAGAAATTCATAGCTTCCTGAATTTCCTTTAACATTTTGTCTTGATGCGGCTTCGGGTAAACCCTTGTAGCAACGATCATGACATTTTTTGGCGTATGAACATCAGACACAAATTCCATGAGCTTTGTCTTGTAACCAGCATACTGTAGAATTAGAGCCCTTAAGCCATCCGTAACCATTTCTGCCTGGCGTTCCAAAAAAACACCATTTTTCGTTAGAAAAATAAGTTGCTCAGCACCCTTCGACTTTTCAATTTCTCTTCGAATTTGCTTGTGGCAACAAGGAGCAACTACGATGAGATCAGCATCCGCTTTTATGCCTTTAAAAATAGCATCATCTGTAGCGGTATCGCAAGCATGAAGTGCAATTAGTATATTGAAATCATCGTCATTAAAATCCTGAATTGTGCCTTGAGAAAACGTAAGGTTATCGAAATTAGAATCGACAGCCACTTCGTTACAAAATAGGACGAGGTCTTCCCTGTACTCTACGCCAGTAACTTTCGCATCAAAGCCCAGGATATTCCGTAGATAATCATACAATGCAAAGGTGAGGTACCCCTTTCCTGAGCCCATATCGACTACATTCTTTGTCTTTTCAGCTGGTAATTCATTTATCAGAGGCGCTAAAATATCGATGTAATGATTTATTTGGCGGTATTTATCTTGTGAATTCTTATAAACTTTGCCTACAGCATCTGTAATCTGTAATGCATTAAGATATTTCCTTTCAACAGCTGGCTTTATCACCCTTGCCTTCGCCTTATCATGCGATAGTGATGGCTCGATAACTACCTGCTTATTCTTTTGTCGCAGTACCACAATGCCCTTGTTATTATGTTCAACATAAACCTCTCTATCTGTACAAAACACATTACATACCTTGAAGTCGTAACTGGCGAGATTTGCAATCAATTGAATCCCCTCAGATATATCAAGATTTTTGAAAACATCCCGCGTACTATATCGGTAAGTAAAAGAAAGCTTGTCAGCCCTTTTGATCTTCACTTTCCGCACATAAATGTTCTTCAATAGTTTATCATTTCCCTGATAGTTCCCTAAGGTAACCTTAATAAGTTTGTTATCAGAGATGACAGCAAATAACACTTCCTTAAGCTGATCTAGAGTGGCCTGGCTTGACATAAAAATTGTTCATTAGTAAATAAAAAAGCCCGGCTCTGTTCGAACCGGGCTTTTAATAAAATTAATAAAGGGACTATTCGCCTTTATCTTCTTTAGATTCTTCAGTTGCAGGAGTTTCTTCTGCTACCGTAGTCTCTTCAACCTTATCTTCAGCTACTACAACAGCTTCCTTGGGAGCATCAGCCTTTTTTGTTTTGCTTCTTCCGCGACGAGTTATTTTCTTCTCTGCACCTTCAGCTTCTTTACCGTAAACCTCATTATAATCAACAAGTTCGATCAAAGCCATCTCTGCATTATCACCTAGACGATTGTTCAATTTAATAATCCTGGTGTAACCACCCGGACGATTTGCAACCTTAGTAGCAATATCACGGAAAAGTTCAGTAACAGTTTCTTTATCTTGTAAGTATCCAAATACAATACGACGAGAGTGCGTAGTATCATTTTTAGATTTTGTAATTAAAGGCTCAACATACATACGTAAAGCTTTAGCTTTTGCTAACGTAGTGGAGATTCTCTTGTGTTTAATTAAAGATGAAGCCATGTTAGCCAACATCGCCTTACGATGTGAATCTGTTCTTCCTAAGTGATTGTTTTTTTTACCGTGTCTCATTTTTTAGTTTATTCAATGCATACCGTCTCATAGAAATTAATCTGAGGGAATTATGCACTATTTAAAATTTGTTATTTGTTATTCTTCATCTAGTTTGAACTTAGATAAGTTCATTCCAAATGTTAAGCTTTTTGATTTTACAAGCTCTTGAATTTCAGTTAAAGATTTCTTACCGAAGTTTCTGAATTTTAACATATCAGCAACATCATAAGAAACTAAATCAGCAAGAGTACGAATATCAGCCGCTTTAAGACAGTTTAATGCACGTACAGATAGATCTAAATCAACCAATTCTGTTTTTAAGATCTTACGCATGTGCAGTATTTCTTCATCAACTTCTTTAGTTTCTTCTTTAGCTTGAGATTCCAATACTAGATTCTCATCAGAGAACAACATAAAATGTTGAATCAAGATTTTGGCAGCTTCTTTTAACGCCTCTTCAGGGTGGATAGATCCATCCGTTGAGATATCAAGAATCAACTTTTCGTAATCTGTTTTTTGTTCAACACGATAGTTTTCAATAGTGTATTTTACGTTTTTCATTGGAGTGAAAATAGAGTCGATCGCGATTACTCCAACTACTGCATCATTAACTTTATTCTCTTCAGCCGGAACATATCCACGCCCCTTATTGATAGACAATTCTACCTCCAAGGTCACTGATTTCTCCATATTGCAGATAACAAAATCTGGATTAAGAACTTCAAAATTAGTAGAGAACTTGGTGATGTCACCCGCAGTAAACTGATCTTGTCCGTTTACCACGATAAAAACTTTTTCTGTATCACCAGTATCACCTACTTTCTTAAAACGAACTTGTTTCAAATTAAGAATGATTTCAGTTAAATCTTCAACAACACCTTTCATGGTAGAAAACTCATGAGATACACCAGAAAAGCGAATACTTGTAATTGCATAACCTTCTAATGAAGAAAGCAATATCCTTCTTAGTGCATTACCAATTGTTACACCGAAACCGGGCTCTAACGGACGAAATTCAAATATACCATCGAAATCCGTTGATTTCTGCATGATCACCTTATCGGGTTTCTGAAATGCTAAAATTGCCATTTATAATGTTTTTAGATCGTTATTAAATTATGTAACGCAAAAAAATCAATTGCCCTTAAGGCAATTAACTCTGTATTTTATTTAGAGTACAACTCTATGATCAAGTTCTCTTTGATATTCTCCGGTATCTCATCGCGATTTGGATAAGTAAGGAACGTTCCAGTTAACTCACTTGCATTCCAGTCTAACCAATTGAATTTATTGATTACTCTTCCTGCTACCGAGTAAGTAATTGCTTCAAGAGTTCTTGATTTCTCACGAACTGCAACAACATCACCTGCCTTTAATTGGTATGATGGAATATTAACTACTTCACCATTAACTGTTACGTGTTTATGGCTAACTAACTGACGAGCAGCTGAACGGGTCGTAGCAATACCCAATCTATATACCGTATTATCCAAACGGGCTTCTAATAATTGTAGTAGGTTATCTCCAGTAATACCTTCACGTGAAGACGCTTTGGTAAAGAGGTTACGGAACTGACGCTCTAATACACCATAAGTATACTTAACTTTCTGTTTCTCCATTAACTGTACTGAATATTCAGATTGCTTTCCTCTTCTTTTTGAAGCACCATGTTGCCCAGGAGGATAGTTTTTTCTGTCTAATACTTTGTCAGGGCCGAAAATAGGCTCTCTGAATTTACGCGCGATTTTGGACTTTGGTCCTGTGTATCTTGCCATTGCTTTTTGTTTTAAAGTATCATGCAACCTATAGCTACAGACTCTTAGCTTTAAAAATTATAAATTAAACTCTTCTCTTCTTAGGAGGACGACATCCATTGTGTGGAAGCGGGGTAATATCTTTGATCGAGGTTACTTCAATACCCGAAACTTGCAATGTTCTAATTGCAGACTCACGACCTGAACCTGGACCTTTAACAAAAACCTCTACTTTACGCAGACCTAAATCAAATGCTACTTTACCACAGTCAGATGCTGCTTGTCCAGCTGCATATGGCGTGTTCTTTTTAGAACCCTTAAAACCCATTTTACCTGCAGAAGACCATGAAATAGTTTGACCGTTGTTATTTGTTAAAGTAACAATGATATTGTTAAAAGTAGCATTGATGTGTGCCTGGCCAACAGGCTCAATAACAACAATACGTTTTTTGGTAACTTTTTTACTCTTAGCCATAATTATTATTGGGTACTAATTTTATTTAGTAGCTTTTTTCTTGTTTGCAACTGTTTTTCTCTTTCCTTTACGTGTACGAGAATTATTCTTAGTACGTTGACCACGAACAGGCAAACCTTTTCTGTGACGTAAACCACGATAACAACCGATGTCCATCAAACGTTTGATGTTCAACTGAACCTCTGAACGTAAAGCACCTTCTACTTTTACGCCATCGTTAATAATAGTACGTATTGCAGACAATTCATCATCTGACCAGTCTTGTACTTTCTTGCTTAAATCGATACCTGCCTCAGTCAATATACGCTGTGCAGTTGATCTACCTATTCCGAAGATGTAGGTTAATCCAATTTCGCCTCTTTTGTTTCTTGGTAAATCAATACCTGATATCCTTGCCATATTTGTACTAAATGTTTGATTACTTGAACAAACGACAGATTGAGTAACCTATACATTCAATCCAATCATCCTTCAATAATTTCTTAACCTTGACGTTGCTTGTACTTAGGGTTTTTCTTGTTGATAACGTAAAGTTTACCCTTACGACGAATAATCTTACAATCCGCGCTACGTTTTTTAATTGACGACCTAACTTTCATTTTATTTGTATCTATAAGTAATCCTGCCTTTTGATAAATCGTAAGGCGACATCTCTAATTTAACTTTATCTCCAGGAAGAATCTTGATATAGTGCATCCTCATCTTTCCTGAAATATGTGCAATTATCTCATGTCCATTCTCCAGCTCTACCCGGAACATCGCATTTGATAAGGCTTCTTTTATTACACCGTCTTGTTCAATTGAGGCTTGTTTAGCCATATAATATTGATATTTACTTATTTAGCTGTTGTCAAACAGGGTTGCAAAATTAAATAAAAAAATTAATATTCTAGTCTTTTTTATTTAAAACTTCTTCTATTAATGAAAAGGTTGATAAAACATCCGCCTGTCCCTTTTTTACTGCTACAGTATGCTCAAAATGAGCGGACGGCTTATTATCCTTGCTAGTTACTGTCCATCCATCAGACCAAAACCTAATCCCGGCAACCCCAGCATTAATCATTGGTTCAATGGCAATTACCATTCCTTCCTCTAATTTGATCCCAATACCTCGTTTACCGTAATTTGGAACCTCTGGACTCTCGTGAAGCTTAATTCCTACCCCATGGCCTACGAGCTCCTTAACCACTCCAAACCCATTTTTTTCAGCGTAGTCTTGCACCGCAAAACCTATATCTCCAATTCTGAAGCCAACAACGGCCTTTTCAATCGCCAACACCAAACATCGCTTTGTTACCTCAACTAGCTTTTGCTTTTCCAGACTGATTTCCCCTATAGCAAAAGTATATGCAGAATCACCAAAATAATTATTCTTAATAACACCACAATCTACAGAGATCAAATCACCCTCCTTAATAATATATTCATTAGGGAATCCATGAACAACCTGATCATTTGGAGATATACACAGTGAATTAGGAAACCCATTATAATTCAAAAATGCTGGGATTGCGCCATGATCACTGATAAACGTATAAGCAAGATCATCGAGACTTTTTGTAGTTATACCAGGTCTAATAATCTTAGCTACTTGAGCCAGCGTCTTAGAGACCAACAGGGAACTTTCTCTGATCAGCTCAATCTCCTCTAAAGACTTATAATAGATTTTGGACATTTATTTGACTAAATCACTGCATTGCTACCTGCAGCTGCAGGTATCCCTGTTCTTCCCGTAACTCTGCCTGTTTTCATCAATCCATCATAATGACGCATCAACAAATAACTCTCGATTTGTTGAAGTGTATCTAATACAACGCCAACAAGAATCAACAATGATGTTCCTCCATAAAAATGTGCAAATTCTGATTTAATACCGAACATAACAGCAAATGACGGCAAAATTGCTATTATAGCTAGAAATACTGCTCCTGGAAGCGTAATCTTAGAAATGACATCATCTATAAAACTGGAAGTTGCCAGTCCTGGTTTAATACCTGGAATAAAACCCCCATTCTTTTTCATGTCATCAGACATCTGTGTCGGATTAACTGTTATCGCTGTATAGAAAAATGTAAATGCAATGATAAGGAATGCAAACGTTAAACTGTAAGCCAATGAAGTGTAATCACTAAATTGAGTTAACCATGTGTTTTGCAGCGACGGAAAAAAACCAGTCAGGGCAGCAGGTATAAACATTAACGCCTGAGCAAAAATGATTGGCATTACACCTGCAGCATTCACTTTAAGCGGAATGTATTGTCTAACACCACCAAATTGTCTATTGCCTACAATTCTTTTAGCGTATTGGACAGGAACCTTACGGACACCTTGTACGATCATAATCGTGAACATCACAACAGCAAATAAAGCTACGATTTCGACAACCAAGGCAATGAGCCCACCGTCACCAACAAATCGCGAGCTGATCTCTTGCTGCAAAGCAATCGGCAGACGAGCAATGATACCAACCATAATGATCAATGAAATCCCATTTCCAATACCTTTATCTGTAATCTTCTCGCCTAACCACATCACAAACAGAGTTCCAGCAGACAAAACGAATGTTGATAAAACAAGGAATAAGGTATGATCAATAATGATGGCTTCCTGTGGAACCTGAGTCTTGGCATAACCAGCGGCCTGCACTGCAGTAATTGCTACCGTCAGGTAACGGGTAATTTGATTCAGCTTCTTCCTGCCGCTTTCGCCTTCCTTCTGCATTTTCTGGAACGAAGGAACAGCAATTCCTAAGAGCTGAACTACAATTGATGCTGAGATATAAGGCATAACACCCAAAGCAAGGATTGAAACACGAGAGAAAGATCCCCCAGCGAACATATCCAGTAAGCCTAAAAGACCTGACTTTGAATTGTCACCTAAAAGTGATGCATCAACACCTGGCAAGACCACGTGTGATACAAATCTATAAATCAAAAGAATGATGAGCGTAAATAATATCCGCTCCTTCAATTCCTGGATTTTCCAAATGTTACTTAAAGTAGTAAACAGCTTCTTCATTAATTACAATTTTTCGATTGAGCCTCCAACAGCCTCAATAGCCTTTGATGCAGTAGCAGAAAAAGCATGTGCCTTAACTTCTAATTTAGATTTAACCTCACCACGACCTAAGATCTTCACCAAGTCATTTTTAGATGCTAAACCATGTTCTTGCAAAACACTGAAATCAATGCTGGTCAATTCGAAACGTTCCGCCAATTCTTGCAAAACATCAAGGTTAACACCAACATACTCCACGCGGTTGATAGGCTTGAAACCTACCTTGGGTACGCGACGTTGTAAAGGCATTTGACCACCTTCAAAACCAATTTTGGTTTTATGGCCTGAACGAGATCCAGCACCCTTATGACCACGTGTTGAAGTACCACCACGACCTGAACCGGTACCACGACCAATTCTCTTACTATTTTTAGTAGAACCTTTTGCAGGTTTTAGATTACTTAAGTTCATTTTTGAAACTTATTTTGTTGCCCTTCGCTTTCACTAATCAGGGTCAACGGTTAAACATATATGAGGGTTGCAAATCTAGTTACATAACTGAAACTTGCAACCCCTAATAATTATAAACTTTCGATAGCTATCAAGTGATTCACTTTTCTAACCATACCAATAATGGCAGCGTTCGCTTCAACTTCTACGCTTTGGTTCATTTTATTTAAACCTAAAGCTTGCATAGTTCTTTTTTGACGCTCGCTTCTATCAATGATACTCTTTATCTGCGTTATTTTGATCTTAGCCATGATATTATCCGTTAAAAACTTTGTTTAAATCTACACCACGATGCTGAGCTACTGTGTAGGCATCGCGCATTTTTGTTAGCGCATCTACAGTTGCTTTTACCACGTTGTGAGGATTTGATGAACCTTTTGATTTTGCAAGAACATTGTGTACTCCAGCACTCTCTAACACGGCACGCATTGCACCGCCAGCGATTACACCGGTACCTACAGCTGCAGGCTTGATTAATACGAAACCACCTGAAAATTTACCAATTTGCTCATGAGGAACAGTACCATTTAACAATGGCACTTTAACCAAATTCTTTTTAGCATCATCAATGCCTTTTGCAATTGCTTCAGTAACCTCTTTCGCTTTACCTAAACCGTAACCTACAATTCCGTTCTCATCTCCAACAACAACGATTGCTGAGAAGCTGAATGTACGACCACCTTTGGTTACTTTGGCTACACGTTGTATGCTAACTAAACGATCTTTCAATTCGATCTCGCTAGTCTTAACTCTTTTTATATTGATAGTTGACATTCTTATCCTATTTTCCGATTAAAATACTAAACCAGCTTCGCGAGCACCTTCTGCTAACGATTTAACACGTCCGTGGTATAAGTAGCCATTTCTATCGAAAACAACTTCTTTAACACCAGCTGCAATTGCTTTCTCAGCAACCAATTTACCTACAGCTACCGATTGCTCAGATTTGTTTCCAGTGCCTGTAAAGTCTTTAGATAAAGAAGATGCCGATGCAATTGTACTACCGGTTACGTCATTAATGATTTGAGCATAAATACCTTTATTACTTCTATACACCGATAAACGTGGACGGCTTTCGGAACCTGTCAATCTTTTTCTGATTCCTTTTTTTATACGATCTCTACGAGATAATTTTTTCCCTGCCATGATACTTATTTTTTAGAAGCTGATTTACCCGCTTTTCTTCTTAACACTTCACCTACAAACTTAATACCCTTACCTTTATATGGCTCTGGTGCTCGTAATGAACGAATCTTCGCCGCTACCTGGCCAATCAACTGCTTATCAATACTCTCCAAAATAATTTTAGGAGTCTGACCTTTTTCAGAAGTTGTAGTTACTTTTATCTCTGTTGGTAATTGGAATACATAATGGTGAGAATATCCCAAAACAAGATCAAGTGTATTACCTGTGTTCGTAGCACGGTAACCCACACCTACTAATTCTTGTTGTATTTTATAACCTTCTGTTACACCTATAACCATATTATTTAACAAAGAGCGGTACAGACCATGTAACGCCTTGTGTCTTTTCTGCTCTGTTGGACGTTGAACTGTAATTATACCGTCTTCCTGACTGATTGTTATATCTGAATCTACTGCTTGAGTAAGTTCTCCTTTTGGTCCTTTAACTGTAACTACATTATCATTAGATACTGTAATGGTTACACCGGCAGGAACATTAATTGGGGCTTTTCCTATTCTTGACATTTTGTTATCCTCCTTTAATTAATAAACGTGACACAAAACTTCGCCACCAATGTTTAGTCTGGCAGCTTCCTTATCAGTCATCACACCTTTAGATGTAGATAAAATTGCAATACCTAAACCATTTAATACTCTTGGCATATTATCAACGCCGGCATATTGCCTTAAACCTGGTTTGCTAATACGTGTTAACGTACGAATCGCAGGAATTTTTGTTATAGCGTTATATTTCAAAGCTATTTTGATGATTCCTTGAGTTGTCGTATCCTCAAATTTGTAGTTAGAAATGTAACCTTTATCGAAAAGTACTTTAGTAATTTCCTTTTTAAGGTTTGATGCAGGAATCTCTACAATTCTGTGATTTGCCTTTATGGCATTTCTTACTCTTGTAAGATAATCTGCTATTGGATCTGTATTCATTATTATATAATTGTGATAGTGGTTTCCTTCCTAATTATTCGGGACGACCTGCCATCGGTGAAAATTTAATTCTATGCTTAAATTAATTTAAGCAAAAGGAAGCCGTACTACCAGCTTGCCTTTCTCACTCCAGGAATTTTCCCTGCCAGAGCCATATCACGGAACAATACCCTTGATATACCGAAAGTACGCATGTAACCACGAGGACGTCCGGTAATTTTACAACGGTTGTGTAAACGTACTGCAGACGAGTTTTTTGGTAACTTATCTAATCCTTCATAATCACCAGCAGCCTTAAGTTCTGCACGTTTGTCAGCATACTTAGCTACCAATTTTTGGCGCTTAATTTCGCGAGCTTTTACACCTTCTTTTGCCATTATTGATCTGTTTTTTGATTTTTAAACGGTAATCCAAATTGTTTTAAAAGTTCTAATGCTTCAACATCACTATTAGCTGTTGTTACAAAAGTAATATCCATTCCTAAAATCTTACTGATTTTATCAATATTGATCTCAGGGAAAATGATCTGCTCAGTAACCCCTAAGGTATAATTACCTTTTCCATCAAAACCCTTATCGTTGATACCTTTGAAATCGCGAATACGTGGTAAAGCTACGGAAATTAAACGATCTAAAAACTCATACATGTTATTGTCACGCAAAGTTACACGTACACCTACAGGCATCCCTTTACGTAATTTGAAGTTTGAGATATCTTTTTTAGATTTTGCTCCAACAGCTTGCTGACCAGAAATGGTACTCATCTCTAAAATAGAGCTGTCCATAATCTTTTTGTCAGTTACAGAGAAACGTCCAACGCCTTGGTTGATAGCTATCTTCTCTAATTTAGGAACTTGCATTACGCTTTTGTAATTGAACTTATCTTTAAGTGCAGTTACGATTTCCTCTTTATATTTAGTCTTTAATCTTGGTATGTAAGCCATTATTTGATCTCCTCTCCTGATTTTTTACTAACCCTAACTAATTTCCCATCAGCATTAAGCTTTCTGCCAACGCGTGTAATTTCACCCGATTTAGGATCAATTAATGCTACATTAGAAATATGAAGAGCAGCTTCTTTTTTAATGATACCTCCGTTTGGAGTAGCAGCATTTGGTTTTGTATGTTTTGACACAAGGTTAACGCCTTCTATAAGAATCCTACTTTTAGTAATCAATACTGAAAGTACTTTTCCTTGCTGACCTTTCGAATCGCCGGCTATTACCTTTACTAAATCTCCTTTGCGGATTTTTACTTTTGGTGTAGTTGTTTCTTTTTTCATTTTATAATACCTCCGGCGCTAATGACACAATTTTCATGAATTGTTTCTCACGCAGCTCTCTTGCGACCGGGCCAAAAATACGTGTACCACGCGGCTCGTCCTGTGCATTTAATAATACCGCTGCATTGTCATCGAAACGAATGTAAGAGCCATCCTTACGTCTGATTTCTTTTTTCGTTCTCACAACGACTGCTTTAGAGACGGTTCCTTTCTTAATGTTTCCAGAAGGGATTGCACTTTTAACGGTAACAACAATTTTGTCACCAATAGAAGCGTATCGCTTTCCAGTACCACCAAGTACACGGATAACCAATACTTCCTTTGCGCCGCTATTGTCGGCTACGTTTAATCTTGATTCCTGTTGTACCATGTTATTTAGCCCTCTCTAAAATTTCCACTAATCTCCAGTTCTTGTTCTTGCTCAGCGGACGAGTCTCCATGATCAGTACTGTATCACCAATACCGCAATCGTTTTTCTCGTCATGAGCCATAAATTTGGTAGTTTTCTTAACAAACTTACCATAGATCGGGTGTTTTACTTTACGTTCTACCGCCACAACAATCGATTTATCCATCTTGTTGCTAACCACCAACCCGTTTCTTGTTTTTCTTAAATGTCTTTCCATTTCGACTCTAAAGTTATTTAGTTTCAGTAGCTGGCTCCGCTTTACGCTTAGCCACTTCAGTGTTTAATCGGGCGATATCTCTTCTTACCTTTTTAATACGGGTAGGATTCTCTATAGCCGAAACTGTATGTGCAAATTTTAACTTAACCAAGTTTTCCTTTTCTTCTGCAATCCTGACTACTAGTTCTTCTTTTGAAAGCCCTGTGATTTCTGAGTTCTTCATTTTATTAATTTTTATGTTGCGGGTCTAGCGGTTATAGTACAAGTTACTTACAACATTCAACCCACAACTTGCTTACGCCTCTACGTAATCTCTACGTACTACAAATTTTGTTTGGATAGGTAATTTTTGAGCGGCCAATCTCATCGCTTCCTTAGCAACTTCTAAAGGAACTCCTTCGGCTTCAAAAATAATACGCCCGGGTCTAACAACAGCTACCCAGTATTCCGGAGCACCTTTACCCTTACCCATACGTACCTCAGCTGGTTTCTTAGTTACCGGTTTGTCCGGGAAAATTCTAATCCAGACCTGGCCTTCACGTTTCATGAAACGAGTTACCGCAATACGGGCTGCCTCTATCTGACGACTAGTGATCCAGGTCGACTCTAAAGATTTGATCCCGAAAGACCCGAATGACAATTCAGCACCGCGAGTTGCTAAACCTTTCATTCTGCCTTTTTGCATCTTTCTGAACTTCGTTCTTTTTGGCTGTAACATTTTATTCTAATATTATCGTTAAACGATCTGTTAACTAATTATTTACGAGGACCTCTGTTAGGAGTGTTTCCGCCTCTATTATCTCTACCTGGAGCACCTTGACCGGGACCTCCTTGACCTGGCCCTCTTCCACCACGATTACCACCACCGCGGTTATCGTTTCTTCTGTCGCCACCACCGCCACGGTTGTCTCTGTCTCTGCCGCCAGCAAATGCACCTTCTGGTCTGCCACCTTTACCAGGAGCATTGCTCGTAGCACCGATGTTTGGAGAAAGATCACGCTTGCCGTAAACCTCACCTTTACAGATCCAAACTTTAACACCTATTTTTCCATAAGTAGTTAGAGCTTCAGCTAATGCATAATCAATGTCTGCACGAAAAGTATGCAAAGGAATTCTTCCTTCTTTATACTGTTCGCTACGAGCCATCTCAGCACCACCTAGCCTACCAGAGGTCATGATTTTGATACCTTCAGCACCCATACGCATGGTTGATGCAATTGTAGATTTCATTGCTCTACGGAAAGAGATCCTTGCCTCTAATTGCTTGGCGACACCTTCTGCAACTAATTGTGCGTCAAGCTCAGGACGTTTGATCTCGAAAATGTTGATTTGAATTTCCTTTTTAGTCAATTTCTTCAACTCTTCTTTGATCTTGTCAACCTCAGCTCCTGCTTTACCTATCACAATACCCGGACGTGCTGTGTGAATTGTAACCGTGATGCGCTTTAAAGTACGCTCGATCACAACCTTCGCAACACCGCCTTTAGCGATACGTGCGGCAAGGTATTTCCTTATTTTATCGTCCTCAACTAATTTATCAGCATAGTTGTTGCCACCGAACCAGTTCGAATCCCAACCTTTGATGATCCCTAACCTGTTTCCTATTGGATGTGCTTTTTGTCCCATTTCTGTTAATTAGTTTGAGTTTCAACGTTTTTACTATCTACTACCAAGGTCACGTGGTTTGAACGTTTACGTATTCTGTAACCACGTCCTTGAGGTGCTGGTCTAAGCCTTTTTAGTTGACGACCACCGCCTACCATTATCGTTTTCACGTATAATTGGTTTTCTTCAGGGCGAGAACCTTCATTTTTAGTTTCCCAGTTTTTGATAGCTGATAATAAAAGTTTCTCAACTCTTATTGCAGCATCTTTATTGGTAAACTTTAAAATATGTAAAGCTTTCTCAACACGCTCACCTCTGATAAGATCTACAACCAAACGCATCTTACGTGGTGAGGTTGGACAATTGTTTAATTTCGCTACTGCTTCCATCTCTTAATTATTTTCTTTTTTCAGAGTGACCCCTAAATGTTCTGGTTGGAGCAAACTCTCCCAGCTTGTGACCAACCATGTTTTCTGTTACGTATACCGGTATAAATTTATTACCGTTATGTACTGCAAATGTATGACCCACAAAATCTGGTGAGATCATTGATCTGCGAGACCAAGTTTTAATTACAGACTTCTTGCCTGAATCATTCATAGAGACTACTTTCTTCTCTACGTTATGGTCAATATAAGGTCCTTTTTTTATCGAACGAGCCATTATTTCTTCCTTTTCTCTATGATGAAACGATTTGAGTATTTTTTAAGTGTACGGGTCTTGAAGCCTTTCGAATACATACCATTCCTTGACCTTGGCTGACCACCTGATGAGCGTCCCTCACCACCACCCATTGGGTGATCGACAGGATTCATCGCTACCGGACGCGTTCTTGGACGACGACCTAACCAACGATTACGACCAGCTTTACCTAATACTTCATTTGCATGATCTGAATTGGAAACAGCACCTATCGTAGCCAAACAGGTAGTCAAGATTAATCTTGTCTCACCTGAAGGCATTTTCAATGTTGCGTATTTACCGTCACGAGCAGCCAATTGTGCATAAGCACCCGCGCTACGTGCTAACTGAGCACCACGACCTGGATGAATCTCCACGTTGTGTACAATAGATCCCAATGGGATATTGCTCAATTTCAAAGTATTTCCAACTTCTGGAGTTGCTGTATCACCCGATACTACTTTTTGCCCTACTTGCAATCCTTCCGGTGCAATAATATAACGCTTCTCACCATCCGCATAATGTAACAATGCGATACGTGCTGTACGGTTTGGATCGTATTCAACAGTAGCTACCGTTGCAGGAATATCAAATTTCTCGCGTTTAAAGTCAATTAAACGGTAAGATTTTTTATGACCACCACCCATGTAGCGCATAGTCATCTTTCCTGTATTGTTACGTCCTCCCGATTTCTTAGAAGATACAACCAATGATTTTTCGGGCTTGGTTGCTGTAATCTCCGTAAAACTGGCACCTACTCTAAAGCGGGTTCCCGGAGTGACTGGTTTAAATTTTCTTAAGCCCATAGTTTATAAATATTCAATTCTTAAATGTTCGCGTAATAATCTATTGTCTCACCTGCTTTCAAGGTAACGATAGCCTTTTTGTATTTCGGGCTACGTCCAGTTACCAGGCCGCCTTTAGTGTTTCTGGATTTAACCTTTCCAGTCACAATCATCGTGTTGATCGCTAGAATGTTAACGCCGTACATTTTTTCAATAGCAGCTTTGATTTGCAGTTTGTTCGCTTTATGCTCAACTCTGAAAGTGAAGCGATTTGACTTCTCAGTCAATACAGAAGCTTTTTCTGTTAAAATTGGTTTTCTTAAAATTTCCATATTACTTGGCGAATGCCTCCTCCAATGTTTTAAGAGAATCAGCAGTTAACAAAAGTTTTCCGCAATTCAATACATCATATGTATTCAACTGATCTGCAGTGATCACTTTCGCTTTCTGAATGTTTCTACTTGATAAATAGATATTGTTATTTTGTGAAGGTAAAACCAACAATGTCTTTTCGCCAGCTAGATTCAACGCGCTAACTAAATTGATGTAATTTGTAGTTTTGATGGAATCAAAAGCGAAATCCTCTAAAACAACAACATTTGAATCCTGTGCTTTGTAAGATAATGCAGACTTACGAGCCAACACCTTTAACTTTTTGTTCAATTTGAAACTATAATCACGAGGTTGAGGACCAAAAACGCGGCCACCACCATTGAACAACGGAGATTTAATACTTCCTGCACGAGCACCACCGGTACCTTTTTGTTTATATAATTTACGGGTTGAACCAGCAATCTCATTACGTTGCTTAGACTTATGAGTACCTTGACGTTGATTAGCCAAATACTGCTTTACATCTAAATAGATTGCGTGGTCAACAGGCGTAATGCCAAAAACCGACTCAGGAAGCTGCACTGTTGCACCCGTCTCTTTTCCTGAAATGTTTAATACTTTAACTTCCATCTGCTTACTTATCTAAGATTACGTAAGAACCTTTGGCTCCTGGTATAGAACCACTAACTACAACCAGATTTTGATCAGCATAAACCTTCAAAACTTGCAAGTTCTGAACTTTAACTCTGTCTCCACCCATTCTTCCAGCCATACGCATGCCTTTAAATACACGTGCAGGATATGAAGCAGCTCCCAGTGAACCTGGAGCACGCATTCTGTTGTGCTGTCCGTGAGTTTGTCCACCAACACCAGCAAATCCATGACGTTTTACAACACCCTGGAAACCTTTACCCTTTGACGTACCAACAACATCAACAAAGTCGCCTTCGTTAAAGATGCTTACTGTTACCGTGTCACCTAAGCTTAAAGTGTCTTCAAATGGCTCGAATTCAACCAATTTGCGTTTTGGTGTAGTGTTTGCTTTCGCAAAGTGCCCTCTTAAGGGCATAGTGGTGTTCTTTTCTTTAGCTTCACTGAAACCCAGCTGAACTGAAACGTAACCATCCTTCTCTTCGGTTTTCACCTGCGTTACTACACAAGGCCCAGCTTCGATCACCGTACATGGAATATTCTTTCCATCGGCGTCGAAAATGCTGGTCATTCCTACTTTTTTTCCAATAATACCTGACATTTTCTTTTTTTAATTTAACACCCATCGAAGCAGTAGGGCTTCGTTCAAGGTGGATACACATTCCCGTTAAGGGAGGGCAAAAATAGGAAATAAATCTTAATCTTCAAATAGTTAGCGCATTATTTTTTCAAATAAATGCATTTTATTTCTTTAGGCAGGACGCCAATCATTTAAAACTAGTTTCAGCCAACGAGCTTGTTGCTCAAACTTATCAATATTACCACCAAAACCAATAAACCAATCACCACATATAAATAGTCTCGCTCGATCAGAAAGCTAAATATGGAAAAAACTACCCGTGCAACCGGTGTAAAAATCAATAAGAGTGTCCCAAACTGAATAATGGCAGCCCCATCCATATGCAAAACGCCCTGGTAAATCGCCACTATAGAAGACATCCCCGATTTTCCGGCATCGAACGCCCGGTAATCAACCAAGTCTGCATGACTAGACATCAGGTAAATTACTCCCCCTAAAAAAACTACAGCCATAGACGTGATCACACCAACACGTAATAACGTTCCAAGGATCAACTGGACATCCCTATCTGCAAAAAAATTCTTTCCGTCCCATTTCATAATCTTCCTGCCATTCCGTTATAAATCATTTGCAAGGCGAGAAAAGTCACAACTACCGCAAAAACAACTTTAAGCTTATCTGGTTTTGTCCTCAGCAAAATCTTAGCACCAAGCGTAGAGCCTATCAATACGCCAATGGTTACCGGCATTGCAATTCCCGGGTCTATCTGCCCTCTGTGAAAATAAACAACAGCACTTGCTGCCGCAGTTACACCCATCATAAAATTGCTAGTGGTTGTGGAAACCCTAAAAGGAATCCTCATGATATTGTCCATCGCAATTACTTTTAGTGCACCGGAACCGATACCAAGAAGTCCCGAAATGATGCCTGCAACAAACATCATCATAAAGCCACCTACTACATTATGAACCGCATACTTCTTAATACTCCCGTCTACGGGATACGTGCCGTTGAGCCGGAGCCAAAGGGCAATCTTGCCCGAAGTATCATTGTCGGACCTGTCCACCTTTTTTCTAATCATCATCGCCGCAGAGAACAATAGGATCATCCCAAATACAATTGCGATATAAGAGGGATTAATATACACGGTAATTACCGCGCCGAAAATCGCACTGATCGTCGTCGCAATCTCCAAAAACATCCCTAATCTGATATTAGTAATACCCTCCTTGACATATGCGGCTGCAGATCCAGATGATGTTGCAATGACGGAGATGATTGATGCGCCTATTGCGTAATGAATGTCCACGCCCAGCACGAGTGTAAGCAATGGTATAATGATAACCCCACCACCCAATCCTGTCATGGACCCAACTAGTCCTGCAAGGAACGCACCAAGCAAAACAACAATTGTAAATAGCAACACAGACATTGCTGCAAATATACCATCTCGAACTTAAAGACAATAAAATTAAATTCCCATTGTTACAATAGGAGTAACAATTTCAATATATTCACGAAAAAACTAAAATTGTCTTAATGAAAAGAATTACCTTTTTCCTAACAGCCCTGATCTTGTTAAATCTAAATTTAACGGCACAGACTAAGTCCAGGGATTCCGTTGTTGCCGATCCAAGTCTAAAAGGACAATATGAGCTGATGCTATCAAAATCTAAAACATTAAATGGTTATATACTTATCAATCCCTCAAGGTTAACACAATTTTGGAAGAGTGTTAGAGACACCATCAAAACCGAAAAGACACGTTCTACCACTGCTCAACAGAAAATAGTAAGTCTTGAAAAGGGAGTGTCTGGACTAAAGTCTGAGATTTCAGGAACCGAATCCTCGCTAGCTGCAACCAACGCGAGAATGGATCAAATTAGCTTTTTGGGGATTGACTTCTTAAAATCAAGTTACAATCTTTTTGTATGGACTATCATCATTGTCCTGGCGTTATTGTTAACAGTTGTCTTTATGCGTTCTGCTAAGAGCGTGCAGGAAGCAAGATATAGATCTGGATTGTACGAAGATATTTCTCAGGAATACCAAGCTTATAAGGTAAAAGCTAACGACAAAGAGAAAAAGCTTGCTAGAGAACTACAGGATGAGCGCAACAAAATGGACGATCTTAAAAACGGAGGTTAGGCTAAAACGGAAAGCTCAAAATTCCCTAAAATAAAAAGGCCTTTCAGAAATTTAATTCTGAAAGGCCTTTTTCGTCCTAAACCCTAAAGTTATACTTTGATTTCAACTTCAACACCGCTAGGTAGTTCAAGTTTCATTAACGCATCAACTGTTTTAGAGTTCGAGCTATAAATGTCTAACAAACGTTTGTATGCACATAACTGAAACTGCTCACGCGCTTTTTTGTTCACATGTGGTGAACGTAAAACAGTGAAGATCTTCTTTTCTGTAGGCAACGGAATTGGTCCGCTTACCACTGCACCCGTAGGTTTAACTGTCTTAACGATTTTCTCAGCAGATTTATCTACTAAGTTATAATCGTAAGATTTTAATTTGATTCTGATTCTTTGGCTCATGATATTTATTTAAATGAAGCAGGTGGTTAGAGCTATTAATAACTACCCGCTAAGTTAATTCGTACTAATCTATAGATTTAACTCTACCTTTTGATTTAGCAATTACTTCATCCTGTACGTTTTTCGGAGCAGCTTCATAATGGTCAAATTCCATTGTTGAAGTTGCACGGCCTGAAGTGATCGTACGTAACTGAGTTACATAACCAAACATCTCAGACAATGGTACAGTTGCTTTAATTACCTGTGATCCCGCACGTGTATCCATACCTAAAAGCTGACCACGACGACGGTTCATGTCACCGATAACATCACCCATATTTTCTTCAGGGGTAAGAATCTCGATTTTCATGATTGGCTCCATCAATGTCGGTTTACATTTAGGCAATGCTTCACGGTAAGCCATTCTAGCTGCAAGTTCAAATGACAGAGCATCTGAATCGACTGCATGGAATGAACCATCAATTAAGCGAACTTTCATGTCAGGTAGTGGATAACCTGCCAATACTCCGTTAGCCATCGCTGCTGCAAATCCCTTTTCTACCGAAGGGATAAATTCACGTGGAATTGAACCACCGCTAATTTCGTTTACAAACTGTAAACCGCCCTTTTCGTAGTCTGGGTCGATTGGTGAAATCACAACCTGAATGTCCGCGAATTTACCACGACCACCTGATTGCTTTTTATACGTTTCACGGTGTTGAGTTGTTCCAAAGATCGCCTCTTTGTAAGCAACTTGTGGTGCTCCCTGGTTTACCTCGACCTTAAACTCACGTCTAAGACGGTCAATCAGGATGTCCAGGTGAAGCTCACCCATACCAGAGATTACAGTCTGACCAGTTTCCTCGTCAGTTTGAACTCTAAATGTAGGATCTTCCTCTGCAAGTTTAGACAATCCCAAACCTAATTTATCAATATCAGCTTGAGTTTTGGGCTCAATAGCTAAACCAATAACCGGCTCAGGGAAGTTCATAGACTCCAATACAATTGGATTTTTCTCTTCACAAAGTGTATCTCCAGTTTTGATATCTTTAAATCCAACGACAGCTGCAATATCACCTGCTCCAACATTTGGAATTGGGTTTTGCTTGTTAGCGTGCATTTGGAAGATGCGGGAAATACGCTCCTTATTCTCAGAACGGGCATTATAAATATATGATCCAGCTTCCAGGTTACCTGAGTAAACACGGATAAAGCATAGACGACCAACAAAAGGATCCGTTGCAATTTTAAAAGCTAAAGCTGCAAAAGGCTCTTTTTCATCTGGTTTACGCAAAACTTCTTCACCTGTATCAGGGTGAGTACCAACGATACCCGCTGAATCCATTGGTGAAGGCAATAATTCCATCACATAGTCAAGCATAGTTTGTACACCTTTATTTTTGAAAGATGAACCACAAACCATTGGTACAATTTTAGCATCTAATACAGCTGCACGCAATGCGTTTAAGATCTCACGCTCAGTGATTGAGTTTGGATCATCGAAGAATTTCTCCATCAAAGACTCATCGTAATCTGCAACAGATTCCAATAACTTCTCTCTCCACTCTGCAACCTCATCGACCATATCTTCCGGAATTGGAACCTCTGTAAAGGTCATCCCTTTATCTTCCTCATTCCAAACGATACCACGGTTATTGATCAAATCAACAACACCTGTAAAGCTATCTTCAGCACCTATAGGCAATTGCAATGGAACTGCATTGCTACCTAACATGCTTTTTACCTGCGCAACAACTTTCAAGAAATCTGCTCCTGAACGGTCCATTTTATTAACGAAGCCAATACGGGCAACATTGTAGTTGTTAGCTAAACGCCAGTTAGTTTCAGATTGTGGCTCAACACCATCAACTGCTGAAAACAAAAATACCAAACCATCCAATACACGTAGCGAGCGATTTACCTCTACGGTAAAATCTACGTGTCCCGGTGTATCGATAATGTTGATGTGGTAATCCTGACCTCTATATTTCCATCCTACTGTTGTAGCAGCAGAAGTGATCGTGATACCACGCTCCTGCTCTTGTGCCATCCAGTCCATCGTTGCAGCACCTTCGTGAACCTCACCAATTTTGTGACTAACACCAGCATAATAAAGGATACGCTCAGTTGTAGTGGTTTTACCCGCATCAATGTGAGCTGCAATCCCGATATTTCTAGTAAATCTTAAATCTCTTGACATTTTATAATTTCAAATATTAGAAACGGAAATGAGAGAACGCTTTGTTGGCTTCAGCCATTTTATGCGTATCTTCTTTTTTCTTAACTGCTGCACCTTCACCTTTAGCTGCTGAAACAATTTCACCGGCTAATTTCTCTTTCATAGTTTTTTCACCACGTTTACGAGCGTAAGAAATTAACCATTTCATGCCTAATGCAATTTTACGGTCTGGTCTTACTTCTGTAGGCACCTGGAAGTTTGCACCACCAACACGGCGTGATTTTACTTCTACTGCAGGCATTACGTTAATTAAAGCACGTTTCCACACTTCTAAGCCACTTTCGCCAGCTTTTTTCTCGGCTAACTCAACTGCATCATAAAAAATATCATAAGCAATGGATTTCTTTCCATCGTACATCATATTGTTTACAAATCTCGTTACCTGAACATCATTAAACTTAGGATCAGGAAGGATAATTCTCTTTTTTGGTTTTGACTTTCTCATTTTTCTTTCCTAATAATTACTTCTTCTTACCACCTTTTGCTGGAGCCGCAGCTACTTGTCCCGGCTTAGGACGTTTTGTTCCGTATTTGGAACGACGTTGGTTACGACCAGCAACACCTGAAGTATCTAATGCTCCACGAATGATGTGATAACGTACACCTGGTAAATCTTTAACACGACCACCACGGATCAATACGATTGAGTGCTCCTGTAAATTGTGACCTTCACCAGGAATATAGGCATTCACCTCTTTTCCATTGGTTAAACGTACACGGGCAACTTTACGCATTGCTGAGTTTGGTTTTTTAGGGGTAGTAGTATATACACGTGTACATACACCTCTTCGCTGTGGACAACTGTCCAACGCCGGAGACTTACTCTTGAACTCCAGTGCTACTCTACCTTTTCTAACTAATTGCTGAATGGTTGGCATTGTTCTTTTTTGTTTTTCTATTTATGTTTAAAAACTTTACCCCTCAATAAGGGACTGCAAAGGTAAGACAATACATTTTATAAATCAAGCTGTTAACATAAATTTATTGCGGATTCTTAATGGAAAGTATTCAGGTACAATTTCTCCACTTTTTTCCTGGCCCAGTCTGTCTTCCTAAGAAACTTTAAACTTGAATTCATTGTCGGGTTGTTGTTGAAACAATCTATCTTCACCAAGGCACCCATTTCCTCCCAGCCATATTTCCAGACCAACTGCTTTAAAATGAACTCTAAAGTTTTGCCATGTAGTGGATTATTTTTTTGTTCGTCTGCCGCCATGCTGCAAAAATAAGAACTTAAACGCATTTCGGTTCGCATTTTTCGTAAATTTGAATCCTAAATACAAAACGACATGCATTTAAAAATCGGAGACTTTGTTCGCTTTGTGGATGAAAACCTGGAAGGCTACATCACACGCATCATAGATAAAGAAACTATCGGGGTTACCGATGCCAATGACTTTGAGATTCCAGTAATGGCATCAAAAGTAACTTTGATACATGGAGAGATCCCAAAGAACGGTCCCCTCGCTACCAGCACGCCAGTAAACATTGCCCCAGAGGTTTTTGTCAAAGAAGGTGTTTCACTCGGGTTGGTCAGCGATCAGCACATTTCATCTGTGGCACATTTTCACTTGGTTAACGACAGCTCATTCACCCTTCTGGCCAGCTTAACAACAGAGAGGAACGGTGCTTTCAATGGTGAATATTCCGGCATCGTAAAGCCACATAGTAGCACCAAGATTTACGCTGCCAATATGAGCGATATCCAACTTTGGCCCAAGTTCAAACTAGAGATTCTGTTCAACGCAAAAGGGGATGTGGAGCCCTTAAGCCCACTCATTTACCACCAAAGCATTAAAGGTAAAGACCTCTCTGTCTCAAAAGTGGATATTCCGCTTTTAAAAACGAAGGGCTGGTCTATCCGTTTAGATACATCAGCCCCCGTGATAGATGCTGAAAAGCTAAAAAACAGCTTTTTTAAATAATTAGTTAGCTGGCCAGCTATCGTTAGCAGGGTTCACATCTGGCAACACTTTTTCAGGATCCAGCTTCACCGATACTACTTCTTCGGCAGTTGGATACCTTACAACCCAACTTTTGTTCCTCATCCAAACATCCACTCCCAGCTTTATAATATCTGTTTTACCACTTTTGGTTTTAATCTCCAAAATAATGGGCATTGGCATCTTTTCTAAGTTGCTAACCTCAATATCGTAACCTGGACTGGTATTAGCACCTTTGCTAGGGGTAACAGATGTAATCGCCTGATCCATTTTCCAGTTTTCTAGGAACCATCCTTTCCAGAACCATGACAAATCCTCGCCAGCACCATTCTCCATTGATCTGAAAAAATCAACAGGTGTAGGATGCTTAAAAGACCATTCTTCGATATATTTCCTAAAAGCATAGTCAAAACGATCAGCACCAAGTACCTGGTTTCTCAAAAGATCCAGACCCTGTCCAGGCTTGCTATATAGGTTACGTCCAATGTTCGCTTCTCTCATCGCATCTGGACTCAACATGATGTATTCGGCTTCAGGCCTTTGATAAATTAAAGCTGCCCTACGCATATCTGTCTGCCCTTGTTTATACTCTCCATTATTGAATGCCTGGGAAGAAATACCATTTATAAAAGTATTGAATCCTTCATCCATCCAGCCAAATTTACGCTCGTTACTCCCAACGATCATTGGAAACCAGGTATGCCCGAACTCATGGTCTATCACGCCCCATGCGCTTCCATTCTTTGCTTTCCAACCGCAAAACACGATTCCGGGGTACTCCATTCCACCAACGTTACTGGCGATATTTACTGCCATCGGATAAGGGTATTCAAACCATTTCGTTGAATAATGCTCTATTGACGTTTTAACGTACTCCGCACCCCTTCCATATCCGTCTTTACCATTACTCTCCACAGGATGTGCAGATACAGCCAAGGCTTTCTTTCCACTAGGAAGATTAATACGGGAAGCGTCAAGCACAAATGCTTTCGATGATGCCCAGGCTACATCTCTGGTATTTTTAATCCTGAATTTCCAGCTTAGTTTTTCTTTTGATGGTCTTGAAGCCGGGTCTAATACCTCTGCTTCTGATCTGACAGTTACTGTTTGATCACTATTTTTTGCTGCATTCCAACGTTTCAACTGCTCGGTTGTAAATACTTCCTGAGGATTCAATAGTTCTCCTGATCCCATCACAATATGGCTTGCAGGAGCCGTGATAACAAAATCAACATCACCATACTCGCAATAAAACTCGCCAGCACCCCAATAAGGCAGAGTATTCCAACCCAAAACATCATCATATACAGACATTCTTGGAAACCATTGCGCGATAGTGAAAATTTCCCCATTTTTGGTGGCGAGGTGCCCCATGCGGTCTGATCCATTGATTGGAATCACGAAAGAAAAATTCATTTTTATTGTAATTACCTCCCCTGCACCCAAGGGCTGGTCCAATCTAATCTGCATTCTGGTATCTTCAGTTAGCGAACTAAACTTTACTGTCTTGGCCTTTTTAGAAACATCAAGCCCCTCAATCTTATAACCTCCCTGTAGCTTTTCGCCACGGTTGCCATAGCGACTGTTTCCAGTGATCAATGCATTTCCTCTTGAGCCTTCCGCAAAAAGGTTCTGGTCTAATTGTAGCCATAAATACGGCAACTTATCAGCGCTATTGTTTTTATAGGTTATCGTCACAGATCCCGAAATAGTATTCGTAACGTCATTAAGTTCTGCTGCAATCACATAATCAGCTTTGTTTTGCCAATACTTTGGTCCGGGATATCCACTTGCTGAACGGAATTCATTCCCATTTTGAGTGTAGAATAGCGGATTAAATGCTTCGTGGGGATCATAGTTAGAGGTAGGACTCGCGTTCTGTGCAAACACAGATCCTCCTATTGCTACAAGAAATAGCGAAAAGACAGTAGATTTTTCAATAATATTCATAGAAATGCAAAATTTGAATTAAATATATAAATAACATTATATGCCAAGGCAAATGTAACACCAATAAGAGCGAGTAAAGATCAAAAAGATCTTACAATTTAGGCATGGCTGGTAATTTGCGTTGCTTAAAGGGCAGCTTAAGCCAGGTACTATAGGCCTTAATAATATAACTACTATAATTAAAAGGCCGTTCCGACGAAACCAGCAAAGCCGAAGGCCTATATAAATATATAAAAGCCTTTAACTCCTCGTCTTTGAGCTTAATCAAATTGGAAATGACGATGTTGTTAAAGTTTGAATTGATCTCTTCGTCAAATCCCTCCCGCTGTTCCAACAACGCTTTCTTAGTCTGCTCACGGCGATACTTCCCATATCCTAAATTAAGTTTCAAACCGCCAGCCCGGTCATTGTTCTTCTTCCCTCTTAAATCGTCCGTTTCAAATCTTTTAAATTCATGGACCTCAGGATCTTTATAGAAAACACCTGGGTTAACTCTGGCGCCGAGAATACTTACTTCATTCAACTGATTGGCACTAACAGGCAAAAAAATTCGCTTATCTGCAAGATTTATCAAAAACAAAGTATCTGTATGATATCCATTTTTAGAAAATACTAAAAGATCGCCCTTCTTAGCCGAAATCCTAAACTGTCCGGATATCGGTGTTTGCAAAGCTTTCCCATTGTTTAAGTTCTGAACAACGACTCCTTTTAATGGTGACGTTTTCTTCTCAAAATCATAAACATGACCCAAAACCGTTTCTTGAGCCATATTTATTAATGGCTGTAACAGCATTAAAAACAAGAGGAAAATCAGTCGCATAAACATTATTTAAAAGCTAGGACGTAGGCTTCTTCTCTGAATCCGATTAAAACAGGCTTCTTATCCACTTCTACAATTGGCCTCTTGATGGAACTAGGATTAGCAACCATTAACACCACTGCAGAACCTTGGTCAAATACGGCTGCTTGTTGCTCAAATGTTAATTTCTTATAGGTGGTACCTTTCTTATTCAAAACATTTTCCCAACCAAAAAAGTCACACCACCGATTAAGCTCTTCAACAGTTACTCCCTTTTTCTTGAAATCGTGGAATTCGTAAGACAGACCATGCCCAGTTAACCAGATGGTTGACATTTTTATTGTATTACAATTTGGAATGCCGTATACTTTCATACTGCAAATCTAAAAAAACAAGACGAAATCACCGTTCGTCACATTTTTTAGTAAGTTCATCACTTATTGAAATTTCTAAAAATAACACTTTGTAACATTGTGCAAAGAAAAACAACCATGACAAAACTTCAAGAAGTAGCGAAAATTGAACTTATAGCATTCACTGCATGTGCGGTAGTCGCTTTTATTGTTAGCGCGGGCGCAGCAGTAAGTGAGCATATTACCATACCCAACCATATCTATTATAACAGGTTTTGGATTAACCTTTTCTCTACTTATGTAATCACTTGTCTTTGCTATTTCCTGCTGTTTTTTTACGTCAACACTGAAATAGAACAAAAAGAACGAAAACCATCCAACGGAATAATCCTGATTTGTCTGCTTATTCACCTTTGCTGGGTCGCGGGCCTTATTAATGAGTACTTCGCATTACTACTTGCGATAAAAATGATGGTTATTTTTATCACCTCAACAAAAGATGGAGAGAAGCTCACTCTTGCTCAAGAGGGACTGATGCTGTTTGCCCTGTTTTTATTCCAACATGCAATTTGCGTCATTCTAAATTATAATTTAGACATCCGCGCGGTCTTTAGCACTTTAATCCCTATAGCAATTCTTCACTACCTGTATGCAGTGCATGTTCTTCTTCCAGAATTAAGTAAAACCAATAAAACCGGGCTTAAATTTATAGGGCGAACCATCGTAAATGCCGTAGTGACCTATCTTTTGTTGTTAATGATGGTTTATACCTTCTACCCAGCCCGAGATAAATTTGACTACTTATATTTAATGAACATGCCTGCTCAATTTGTTGTGGTACCCGTCTTATCATGGATCATTTATAAAGCAAGAAATAAAAGAGAGGCCGAAGAGATAAGATCACTTAAAACTGAACTTGGTAAAGCTGACGCAAATTTGAATTTTCTGAAATCTCAGATCAACCCACACTTTTTATTCAATGCGCTGAATACTTTATATGGAACAGCTCTTCAGGAAAATGCAGCTCGAACAGGTGAAGGCATTCAAAAACTTGGTGATATGATGCGTTTCATGCTCGAAGAAAATGTGGCAGATAAAACACTTCTTGCAACGGACATAGAGTATCTCAAAAACTATATTTCCTTACAAAAACTTAGAATTGCAACGAGTCCGAATATCCATATTGAAACAGATATTGAAGAACCTCAAGAACAATACTTAATCGCACCAATGATGTTACTCCCATTCGTCGAAAATGCTTTTAAGCATGGTATAAGTCTAAATAATCCATCTCAAGTTAGGATCACCCTTCAAACCAAAGCCGCCAAATTATACCTTGATGTCAGCAATAGTATTAACAAGGCAAATGAGAATGATCCCGAAAAATCACATGGAGGAATAGGACTACAAAACGTAAAACAACGATTGAGTTTGCTATATCCGAATCACCATGAGTTAATCATCCGTGACAATGCTAAAGAATTTTTTGTTCACCTGACCATCGACCTCACGGAAATTGATTAGTTTTAAACATGATTGCTATTGCTGTAGATGACGAACCGATTGCCCTTGATATTGTAAGGTCTCATGCTTCGAAAGTATTGGCAATAACTTTAGCAGAAGTATTTACAAATGCTTTTGACGCGATGCACTACTTGCAGCAGCACCAAGTCGACCTGATATTTCTCGACATTAAGATGCCAGACATCAACGGCATCGATTTTCTTCATGCACTTAGCAACCCACCCATGGTTATTTTCACAACAGCATATTCAGAACATGCGGTTAAAAGCTTCGAATTGGATGCTATTGACTATCTGCTAAAGCCATTTTCATTGCCTCGTTTCTTAAAGGCTTGCAACAAAGCGAACGAAATTTACAACTTAAGACTCAACGCTTTTGGTGATAAAGAACAAGATTCTCTCTTTATTAAGGATAGCTACGAACAAATTAAGGTACAGATCGACGACATCCTATATATCGAAGCAGCGGGCAATTACACCAGAATTAATCTTAGGAATAAAAATCTGCTAAGTACACGCGTTCCTATTAATGAAATGCTGCAGATGCTGCCGGCTAAAAAATTTATCAGAACACATCGCGCATTTATAGTCGCAATAAATAAGATAGACAAGTACGACCGTAACCAGATTTGGATGGGTGATCAAATTATTCCAATAGGGAATACTTATTCTCAATGTCTGCAGGGATTTAGCTAGGACTCGGTTAAATATTTCACGGGAATATTCGTTATAATTGCATACAAATTTTCCGCACAAATCAACCATAGCATTTATGTTTAAGCTATCTTTTAAACAACAAGTAAGGACCGGCTTTGGATTCTCATTACTTTTTGTCCTTTTATCTGCTATAACATCTTATTATAGTGTTAAAAATTTAGCTGAGGATGCAAAATGGCAAACCCACACTTCTGAAGTGATAAATATCACTCAAAAGATCGAAACACAAATGCTCAATTCAGAGACTTCAATGAGGGGTTTTATCCTGACGCAGAAAAATGATTTTCTAGACCCTTACACGCAAAATGTGGATAAAATCGCTCCTACAATTGGGGAATTGGGCATATTTGTGCAGGACAACCCTAGACAACTGCTAAGAATAGATACGCTGGAGCGCTATGCGAAGCAAAAAATCGCCGACATGCAAACCGTTCTGCGGTTCAACACCATCGGAGGTAGGGAGAACGCTAATAAAATGGTGATGGGAGGCAGCGGACAAAGGATTAAGATGTTGATGCTTGGTGTGAGCAACAGGATTATTCAGGAAGAGATGAATCTGCTAAAGATACGGAAAGCCAATACCCTAAAAAGCAGCACTCAAAGCACCTGGATAGTCTGGACGAGCTCTTTTATCATTTTTTGTTTGATCCTATTTCTTTTCTCTTATATTAAGAAAACCTTTGACCAGCAAGCCCTTACTGAAAAACAAATTCGGGAATCCAACATCCAACTAGCAGATATTTCGGCAGACAATGAGCGAAAGAATTGGTTGCTTTCTGGTGCTACAAAATTAAATGAGGCTATGCAGGGAGAACAGGAAATTGACCAGCTCGCCACAAACATTATCACGGAAATCTGCAGTTATATTGGAGCTCCTATAGGAGCGATCTACCTACTTTCTTCCAAAAAGTCCTTCGATTTAACTGCGGGATATGCATATAGGAAAACTTCGGGTGCAGAAAAAGGATACAACCTTGGTGAAGGTTTAGTTGGACAAACCGCATTAGAGAGACGCTTTCGATTGATAAACAAACTTCCTAAAGATTACATTAAGGTAAATTCAGGCTTAGGCAACACAAACCCGACGTCATTAATGCTTTTACCAGTGATATTCGAGAAATATACTATTGCTGTAGTAGAACTCGGACTACTAAAAGAGCCAGGCCCAGTAACAATTCAATTTTTAAACACCATCTCAGATAATGTTGGGGTAGCTATAAATAGCGCGGTGGCAAGAGTTAAACTAAGAGATTTATTTGAAGAAACCCAACAGCAAGCAGAGGAGTTAGAGAGTCAACAGGAAGAATTAAGGACTACGAACGAAGAATTGATTTATAAATCGGAACAGCTTCAGGCGTCGGAGGAGGAGTTAAGACAAACAAATGCAGAATTAGAAGAAAAGGCTCAGCAATTAGAAGAACGAAATATTGTTGTTAACCAATCACGAGAAGCAATGATGCTGAAGGCTGAAGAGCTCGAGATCTCCAGCCGTTACAAATCAGAGTTTCTTGCTAACATGAGCCATGAGTTAAGAACCCCCTTAAATAGCATCCTTATTCTGGCTAGAATACTGAAGGAAAACAAACCAGAAAACCTTACAGAAGACCAGATGAAATATGCAGGCGTAATACACAATGCCGGAAACAACCTACTTACACTGATCAATGACATACTTGACCTTTCTAAAATCGAATCAGGAAAAGTTGACCTGGACATAGCGCCTATTGATCCTGTAGAGATACAACACAATACAGAATCCTTATTTACAGAACTCGCGCGAAACAAGAAGATCATTTTCAAGATCTTAGTAGCTAATAACTTACCAAAGACGATTCTTTCTGACCAATCCCGAGTCGAGCAGGTTATCAAAAATCTGTTATCTAATGCATTCAAGTTCACTCCTGAACATGGCGAGATCAGTTTAGAATTTCTTTTAGCCGATCCGCAAACAAATTATTTCTCAGACCAACTAAAAGAAACAAAGGAAACGATTATCGGCATTCAGGTGAAAGACTCTGGAATAGGAATTCCTCTCGAAAAACAGAAACTGATATTCGAAGCATTCCAGCAGGCAGACGGATCAACAAGCAGAAAATATGGTGGCACCGGGTTAGGCCTATCTATAAGTAAGGAACTAGCACATTTACTTGGCGGCGAGATCCAAATCCAAAGTGAGCCAAATATTGGTAGCACTTTTACGTTATACCTTCCCGAACGGAACGTAGACCTCAAACCTGAAGAACAGTTGACCCGAACTGTAGAGGTACAAATCCGTACTCCTCCTCCTGTAAATAGTATAGCGAAGAAGCCAGAATCGGCGCAAAGCTTACTGATCGTTGAGGACGACCCTACTTTTGCTGAATTATTGACCGATTATGCAATAGAAAAAGGATTTACACCAATGCTTGCCACTCGTGGCGATATCGGTCTCGAGATGGCAATTTCAGAATTACCGGATGCTATAGTATTGGACATCATGCTGCCCGTAATGGATGGATGGCAAATTCTGAAAAAGTTGAAAGCAGATCCGCGTACCAGACACATTCCTGTTCATATGATGTCTGCCGGAAACGAAAAAGATGATCGGGCTAAGAATGAAGGAGCAATTGGTTTCCTTAAGAAACCCGTCGAAAAAGATGCCTTGGACGAAGCTTTTAGCCTGCTGAGCTCCGCTCATCTAAGGTATAACCTCAAAAAAGTATTAATTATTGAGGACCAGGAACTGCAGAGTAATATATTAACTGAGCAGCTAACGAATAAAGGCGTTGATGTGGAACAGGCATACACTGGCGAACAGGCTTTGCAAATGCTAAAAGATCAACGGTTTGATTGTATAATTTTAGATTTAAACCTTCCTGATATTTCTGGTTTTGATCTCCTTGATCAAATTAAAGAGCAGCCTGAACTAACACACGTTCCGGTGATCATAAACACTGCGATGGAATTGGATCAGGACAAGATGGCCAAAATCCTGAAGCATAGTGAGGCTATGGTGTTGAAGAGCAACAAATCTAACGATCGCCTAATAGATGAAGTAAGTTTATTTATGAACAAACTGAAACAAGGTGATGGAAAGGCCGTCTCTGTCAAGAGCAACACTGTAGAAAAAGGTGTATCGAGTATTGAAAAGGCCCTGGAGAATAAAACAGTTTTGATTACTGACGATGACATGAGAAATATCTTTGCTTTATCCAGTGCATTGCAGCTTTACAACATGAACATTCTGATTGCAAACAACGGCCGCGAGGCGATAACCCGACTGGCAGAGAACAATCAGATTGACATTGTCCTAATGGACATTATGATGCCTGAGATGGATGGTTATGAAGCAATGCGGGAAATTAGGAAGGATAAGCAGTATGCTAAGCTACCGATCATCGCACTTACGGCAAAAGCAATGAAAAATGACAGGGAAAAATGTATAGAGGCTGGTGCAAACGATTATATCTCTAAACCTGTAGATATGGATAAACTTTTATCTATGCTCAGAGTTTGGCTAAGTTAGTATGCACAATTCAAACCAAGAAATAATAACCTACGAACAGCTCAATAGCTTGATTGACCTCATCAGAAATACGCAGGACTTTGATTTTGGCAGCTATTCTGCCGCCTCGTTAAAAAGAAGGGTGACGAGAATTATGGGTTTGCAAAAACTAAGCCTTTTCGATCTACGTACGTTGTTAACAAACGACTTGGATTATTTCGAATCATTTTTGATCGAAATTACGGTGAACGTGACTGAAATGTTTAGAGACCCACTGTTTTACAAGTCATTAGCAGTGAATGTTATTCCCTATCTAAGATCTTACCAACGCCTGAAAGTTTGGAATGCCGGTTGCTCCACCGGCGAAGAGTTGTATTCCTATGCGATCTTGTTTTCCGAAGAAAAGCTTTACGATCGAACGTTTTTTTACGGAACAGACATTAATAGTGATGTTTTAGAGCATGCGCGTTCAGGTATTTACGAGCTACAAAAAATGAAGCAAAATTCCGAGAATTTCCACCAAACCGGAACAGTACATACCCTATCTGATTTTTATACGGCAAAGTATGATGCGGCCATTATCAACTATTCCCTGAAAAAGAATGTACTTTTCTCTGCCCATAATCTTGCTTCAGATGGCGTATTTAATGAATTTCAAGTGATCTCCTGTAGAAATGTTCTCATTTACTTTAATATGGAGCTTCAAATAAAAGTCATTGAACTATTCTATAATAGTTTAGCTAATTTCGGTTTCCTTTGCCTTGGATCTAAAGAGACATTACGAAGTAATGAAAACGGCCGTTTTAAAGTAGTCGACAAGAAAAACAATATCTATCAAAAAATTGCATAACTCCTCAACTGATACTACCACTAAAATGGAAAAAATAAATATTCTTATAGTCGACGACCGACCCGAAAACATCATTGCTCTTGAGGCTTTATTGCAACGCGACGATATAAATATCATTTCTACTACCAACCCAAATGAAGCATTAAAACTCTCTTGGGAAATGGACATAGCCATAGGCCTCATCGACGTTCAGATGCCTGAAATGGATGGGTTCGAATTAGTAGAGATTTTAAAGAGTAACCCTAGAACCAAAGATATCTTAATAATTTTTGTAACGGCGATTTCTAAAGAAACCAAATACGCTGTTAGGGGGCTGAATACTGGTGCAGTAGATTACTTATATAAACCTTTAGACCCATTTGTGACTTCTGCAAAAGTCGATTCGTTTATTCAGTTCGTGAGAAACCAGCGTGAACTCAAAAAGAAAAACAAAGAATTAGAAGCTTATCAAAAGGAATTGATCTTGGCAAAGAAACATGCCGAACAGGGAAAAAGAATTAAAGAAAATTTCCTTGCAAGTATGAGCCACGAGCTTCGGACACCGATAAATGGTATTATTGGGATCGCCCATTTGTTGGCAAAGACAGATTTATCAGAGGAACAACACGAGATGCTTAAACTTTTGGCAATTTCTTCGGATTCTCTCTTAGGCGTAATCAATGATATCCTTGACCTTTCTAAAATTGAGGCCGGTAAGTTCAAAATTACCAGAACTGAAACTGATCTGCCAAGACTATGTGATTCTGTCGTAAATCTGCTTAGCATCCGTGCGAAAGAGAAAAACTTAAGATTGATAACAGAACTGGACCCAATGTTGCCTAACCAAATCTTAGCAGATTCCTTAAGGTTAAATCAAATTTTAATGAATTTGATTGGTAATGCCGTTAAGTTTACCTCCGAAGGGAGTGTCACTTTAAGAGTAGAAGCCATAGATTTTAAGGGAAATAGCGTAAAATTAAGATTTCTTGTCATCGATACTGGTATTGGTATAGCTAAAGAAAATACCGAAAAGATATTTGAAACCTTCGAACAAGCCGATGATAACACGACAATCAATTTTGGAGGGACAGGCCTTGGACTATCGATAGTTAAAAATCTTACTAAATTAAAAGGCGGAACCCTGCAGGTTCAGAGTAAATTAGGGTCTGGAACTACTTTTAGCTTCGAAAATTGGTATCAGATTGTAAAGGAATTGAAGCCCTTAATTAAGAGTAATAAAAAGAATTTTGAACCCCTGCCACATCTGAAAGTTCTTGTAGCCGAAGACAACCCAATTAATAAATTTCTGATCATTAGGATTCTAAAAGACTGGGAAATCGATGCCGATGTAGTAGAAAACGGCAAAGAAGCAATCGATAAGTTAAAGTTAAATGATTACGACATCATTTTAATGGACACCTTCATGCCTGTGATGAATGGTCTTGATGCTATAAAACACATTAGAGGTGGCTACGCTCCAGGCAAGGAAAGCATTCCCATTATTACCTTCTCGGCAGCAGTAATGGATAACGATAAAAAAACGGCTATCGAAGCCGGAGCAAATGATGTAGTAGGTAAGCCCTTCGACTTGGAGACCTTACATAATAAACTAACGATGTACACGGACGGCAAAACCCGGCTATAACCGCTATTGATTGAAGGCAGTCATCGTTTTGGCTGGACCAACGGTTACAAAGCTCTTGATCAATTCTGTACTTTTATCAATCAATCCAGGCAGTTCGGGTAGTTCTTCTTTATCGAAGTTTGACAACACATAATCTGCCTGCCTGCCTTTTGGAAAGTTGTCTCCAATTCCAAATCGTAATCTTGGATAAGCCTGTCCCCCACAAACCGCTTCAATACTTTTTAATCCATTATGGCCTGCGCTGCTTCCCTGAAGCTTAAGTCTTAGCTTACCCAACGGAAGAGCCAGATCATCTACAAGAACAATCACATTTTCGAAGGGTACTTTAAATTCATGCATCCAATAGTTCACGGCCCTTCCGCTTAAATTCATGAAGGTTGTTGGTTTGATCACATGAAGTTTTTTCCCTTTGAAGGAAACTTCCGAATAGTAGGCAAGGCGAAGATTAGAAAAACTACCACCCAAACCTTTTACCAATTGATCAGCAATTAAAAATCCGATGTTGTGCCTGGTGTATGCATATTCAGGACCAATGTTCCCTAAACCTACGATTAGATATTTCATGATGAAGCAAAGATAATAGTTTAGCGGATATAGCAAATGCGAACTATAGAAAACGCAAAAAGGCGTTGCAGGTATAACGCTGCAACGCCTTTAACAAAAGACTGATTGAAATTATTTCTTTCCGCCAACTTGTTCTGCTTGTTTTAATGCTCTAGACATACCAACAGATACGATAGTGTCTTCAGGAGTGTTAGTTACCACAAAATCACCTTGGGCAAGGTCACGTACGCGGAACAAACTACCAACTTCCATTTTAGAGATACTTGCTTCAACAGTTTGGGGCATATCTTTCGGTAATGCTTTAACGCGAAGTTTGCGTAATTTCTGAACTAGTTTACCACCCATTTTTACACCTGGAGAAGTTCCGGTTAATTTAATAGGGATCTCCATAACAATTTCTTTATCATCAAACAGTTGAAGAAAATCAACGTGTAATAATAAATCTGTTAATGGATGGAACTGTAATTCCTTGATGATCGCTTTGATTTTTTGAGTACCTAAACTAATCTCAACAAAATTTGCCTCTGGAGTATAGATAGCATCTTTCAGATCGGTAGAAACTACAGCGAAATGTGCTTGTTCCTTACCACCATACAATACTGCAGGAACTTTGCCTTCATAGCGAAGCTCTTTAGCATCGCGTTTCCCTACGTTCTCTCTTGGAGAACCGCTAATTGCGATTGTTTTCATTTTTTTTTGATTGTTGTGAGGCCTAAGCCCCGGTATATAAATTATTAATATTAAACTTCAAAAAGTCCGCTAATCGAACCATGCTCGTTTACATTGGCAATAGCCTTCGCAAACAATGGGGCTGTGCTAAGTACCCGTATTTTATCACTCGGACGCTTCAATGGGATCGTATCGGTTACGATTAACTCCGTCAACATCGAGTTTTCTATCGTTTCGTAAGCCTTTCCTGAAAGTACAGGGTGCGTACAAACCGCTCTGACGCTTCTCGCCCCTTTTTCCATGATCAGTGCAGCAGCTTTCGCAAGCGTGCCCGCAGTGTCACAGATATCATCAATCAATACAATATCCATATCAGTCACGTCCCCTATGATGGACATTGACTCAATTTCGTTTGCTCTTTTACGACGTTTATCGCAAATCACAACCTCAGCATTGAAGAACTTAGCGAATGTACGTGCCCGATAAGAACCACCCATATCAGGTGATGCTATAGTCAGGTTTTCCAATCCTAAGCTTTTAATGTAAGGAACAAATATTACTGAACCGTCAAGGTGATCAACAGGGATATCAAAAAATCCCTGAATTTGAGCAGCATGTAAATCCATCGTCATGATCCTGTGAATCCCCGCTGATTTTAACAGATTTGCTACCAGTTTCGCTCCGATGGCAACACGTGGCTTATCCTTTCTATCTTGTCTAGCCAACCCATAATAAGGAACAACGGCAGTTATATAATGCGCTGATGCCCTTTTGGCAGCATCAATCATTAACAACAATTCCATTATATTATCTGAAGGTTGGTTGGTAGACTGAATGATGAAAGTATCACATCCACGAACAGTTTCATCATAAGAAGGCTGAAACTCACCATCGCTAAACCGGTTTAAGGTAACGACTCCTAAAGGCTTACCGTAGTGCTCGGCAATCTTAAGTGCTAATTCTCTTGTACCAGTTCCGGCAAAAAGCTTAACGGGGTTGAATTGCAATGGCATTATTGAACGGGATCAATAGTGGTTAAAAAAATCGGATTGCGCTTTTACCACAATCCGAATAATGTTTGGTTGCCCGACCAGGATTCGAACCTAGACAAACGGTACCAAAAACCGTTGTACTACCTTTATACTATCGGGCAATCTTCCACAAAAGGCTTGCTTTTAAATGGAATGCAAATTTACGCAGATTTTTCACTTCTGCAATACCAGAGTCGAAAAAATATGAAATAATTTAAGTGACTAATAATTCAACTTCCTAATGATCTGATTTTCATATGAGGTTGGTAGGGGATAATCAGGGGTTGGTAAGACAAAAGGCGTACCAACCCCTGATCAAAGTCAGTTAGAGGCCCTTTCCATAGTCTATTTAAGCAAAGGGAGACAAATGTTAAACTCAATTATATTTAATCATATATCAATCTTATTCTTTATTTTCGGCAGCAATTAAGCGTAATCGTAATAAGAACTACATTTATAACAAATGAATTATTCTAAGATTAATAACATTACCGGCTGGATCTGTTTCGTCCTTGCCACCCTAACCTATATTTTAACATTAGAGCCATCAGTAAGCTTTTGGGATTGCGGCGAATTTATCGCTGCTGCATTAAAAATGCAGGTTGTACACCAACCGGGAGCTCCATTATTTCTAATGATCCAGCGCTTCTTTTCGTTATTCGCTTTTGGAGATCTTACTAAGATCGCTTACTTCATGAACGTTGGTTCAGCAATTGCAAGTGGCGCTACCATCCTGTTCTTATTCTGGACCATCACAGCTCTAGCTAAGAAAATTTTGATTAAAGAAAATGAAGAGGTCAGTAAAAGCAACCTGATATCAATTATGGGAGCAGGGGCTGTTGGTGCATTGGCATACACCTTTTCAGACAGTTTCTGGTTTTCAGCAGTTGAATCTGAGGTTTATGCATTATCATCGCTTTTCACTGCAATTGTTTTTTGGGCTATCTTAAAATGGGAAGCGAATGCCAATGAACCCCGTGCGGATAAGTGGTTGCTATTTATCGCCTACATCATGGGTTTATCGATCGGAATCCACTTATTGAATCTTCTAACTATCCCTGCAATAGCATTTGTATACTATTTCAAGAAGACAAAAAATCCAACCTCTGCGGGGATCTTCAAAACTGCAGCCATAGGCATCTTAATTCTTGCAGTGATTCAGTATGGCATCATTCAATACCTAGTATCAACCGGAGCATCTTTTGACCTTTTCTTTGTGAATACCTTAGGCCTTGGATTCGGAACAGGTATTTTGTTCTTCGCAATTCTTGTAATTGCCGCATTGGTTTGGGGAATCAGGTATTCTATCAAACACGAGAAAAAAATTCTTAACTTGGCTTTACTATCAACCGTACTGATCGTTTTTGGATACGGATCGTTCGCAATGATCATCATCAGAGCCAAAGCAGATACCAACTTAAACAACAGTGATCCGGACAATGCATTCGCTTTCCTTGGTTATTTGAATAGAGAACAGTACGGCGACAGGCCATTACTTTTTGGACCGAACTATAATTCTGAGGTTGTAGAAGTTGAAGAAGGGAAAACAACCTACAGGAAAGGCGTTGATAAGTATGAGGTCGCGGGTAAAAAAACTGATTATATCTATGACAGAACCACCCCTTTCCCGAGGATGTACAGTGATGATGCCAGGCATATCGGCTACTACAAAGATTTATTAGGTCTTGATGACACCGCATTCCCAACATTATTTGACAATATCAAGTTCTTCTTTAGCTACCAAACAGGAATGATGTACATGAGGTATTTCATGTGGAATTTTGTCGGTAGGCAAAATGACGAACAAGGACAAGGTAGTGTATATGAGGGTCAATGGTTAAGCGGAATCAAGCCTATAGACGCAATTTTCTTAGGAAATCAAAGCAATTTACCACCAACTATAACTGGGAGCAACGCATACAATCGTTTTTTCTTCCTTCCTTTAATATTGGGGCTATTGGGTGCGATCTGGCATTTCAAAAGAAATCAGAAAGATGCAGGAATCATTGGTCTGCTATTTTTTTTTACAGGTATGGCGATCGTACTATATCTAAATCAGAAGCCGATGGAGCCCAGAGAGCGTGATTATGCTTATGCAGGATCATTCTATGCATTCGCGATTTGGGTTGGTCTTGGTGTTTTAGCCATCAGAGAATGGCTTGCTAAAAAAGTGAACCCGCTAAATGCAGGTATTTTCGCTTCAATTATTGGCTTGTTTGCGGCTCCCGTAATAATGGCCCAGCAAGGATGGGATGATCATGACAGGTCGGAGAAAATGGTAGCGCATGATATTGCCGTGGATTATCTTCAGTCCTGTGCCCCAAATGCAATCTTATTCACTTATGGGGACAACGATACCTATCCATTGTGGTATGCACAGGAGGTAGAGAATATAAGACCGGATATCCGTTTGGTTAACTTAAGTCTGTTTGATACCGATTGGTATATAAATGGGATGAAACGCGTTCAAAACGAATCCGCGCCGTTACCTATTTCCATGAACGAATCCAAATATGTTCAGGGTGTGAGAGATATCCTGCGGTACAGGGATTCCAATATACCTGGATCAGTTGAATTAGCAGACGTTCTGGCGGTATTACTATCTGACAATGACGAAGATAAAGTGCCATTACAAGGTGGCGGAAAGGAAAATTTTATTTTCACTAAAAACTTTAAATTGACTGTCAACCGTGATCAGGTAATTAAAAACAACATCGTCGATGCCAAAGATTCCGCAAAAATTGTTCCTGCAATGGAGTGGAAATTTAACAAAAACTACGTTACTAAAGGCACCCTTGCAATGTTTGATATATTGGTGCACAACAATTGGAAAAGACCAATCTACTTTGCAAGCACAGTTCCATCAGAACAATACAACGGCTTGGACAACTATCTTTACAACTCAGGCCTGGCTTTACAGTTGCGCCCTTTGAAAGTGGATACCTCATTAGCAGGTAAGACTGAACTATTGAATGTTCCGGTTCTGTACAACAACATCATGAACAAATTTGTATGGGGTAATGTCAAAAATGCCAGTTACCTTGATACACAGTCTACAGACGATGTATCTATTTTCACCAATGTCTTCAATAATACCATCTCTGGATTGCTAAATGAAGGCAAAACTGAAGAGGCTAAAAAGGTAGTTGCTAAATATTTTGAAGTGATGCCTGATAAGTTCTTTGGTTTGCGTTCAATGATGGGTAAATACTTCATGGCAGAAAACCTTTATGCGTTGAACGATACGAAACGTGCGAATGAGATGATTGAGAAATGTGCAGTGTACATCCAAAAAGAATTAGTATACCTGGCAGATGTTTCTGCAAGTAAAGGTAAGTTCACAGGTGGTCAGAATATCCAATTGGGGATGTCGTTTTTAAACCAAATGTCTAAAACGGCCGCAAAATATAACCAAACGAAATTAAGCGAAAATTTGCTTAACCAGTATAAAGCATTGGAAGGGCGTTTTTCCGCGTTCTATGCCCCTCAATAACTGAAATTCATCCCCATTAAAAAAGCCTTGCAATTTAACATTTGCAAGGCTTTTACATATTTAGTAATCTCTGCAGCTATTCTACTACTACACCCATGGCGCAGAATTTGTCTATCCTGTTCGAGATCATTGTCTGTGTTTTTTCTTTCTTTAGTTCTTGAAGATCTTTTAAAATCTGAGCCTTAACTGTTTCGGCCATTGCTTCAGGATTCTGATGAGCACCACCCAGCGGTTCCTTAATTATGCCGTCGATCAACCTGTTCTTAAACATATCGTCGGAAGTTAATTTAAGACAGTCGGCAGCACGTTCCTTATAATCCCAGCTCCTCCATAAAATGGAAGAGCAGGATTCCGGAGAGATCACTGAGTACCAGGTATGTTCAAGCATATAAACTTTATCACCAATGCCGATACCTAAAGCCCCTCCCGATGCGCCTTCGCCTATGACAAAGCAAAGAATCGGAACCTTGAGAATAGACATTTCTAACAGGTTTCTTGCGATAGCCTCACCCTGACCACGCTCCTCTGCTTCAAGACCAGGATATGCACCCATCGTATCAATAAATGATATAACGGGCTTATTAAACTTTTCTGCCAGTCTCATTAAACGCAAAGCTTTCCGGTAACCTTCAGGATTAGCCATACCGAAATTACGGAACTGACGTTCTTTGGTATTCTTACCTTTTTGATGACCAATGATCATTACTGATTGTCCACCGATGATTGCAAAACCACCTATTATGGCTTTATCATCCCTTACGGTCCTGTCTCCATGCATTTCAATAAAGTCATCACAGATCATACTGATGTAGTCTAGCGTCTGTGGTCTCTCAGGGTGACGAGACATCTGAACTTTTTGCCAGCCAGTCAAGTTGCTGTAAAGGTTGTTTTGGGTTTCAATGATCTTCTCTTCGAGTTCAGTTAAAGTTGCAGACATATCTACTTTTGTTTTATCGGCGATTTGTTTGACCTTATCAATTTGCTGAACCAATTCAGCCAAAGGCTTTTCAAAATCAAATGATGTTTTTATCTGTTCCATAAGCGGGGTGTAAAAGTAGGAATTTTATTTTTAATGCATGAATTACTATCAAACATCTGGAATCTCATTATCTACGTAACTTTATAATAACATGCACCACTCCTTATTGTAATCATATTGTATTACATTAGCCAAATATCGTAGGGGTAAGAATCATATGAATTATAACAAAGTAAAGAATGGCTAAAAAGCTTAAATTTAGGAATGGTAATAAATCTGCCTTTTATGCAACAGTTCGTTCCAGAGTAGATCACTATTTTAACGACAATAACCTTTCCACCTATGCTAATGGGGCAATGTGGTTCAAAGCCGTATTCTTTTTGACTATACTCATCGGCTTGTACCTAAGCATATTACTGGGAAACTTAAGTAATCCTGTGATGCTGGTGCTAGCTGTATTGCTTGGAATGACCGGTGCTTTCGTCGGCTTTAACATTTGTCACGATGCGATCCATAAGTCTTTTTCCTCCAATCAAAAGGTAAACGAAGTTTTTAGCTTTGTCTTTAATTTAATAGGCGCTAGTCCATATGTGTGGAACATTTGCCATAACATTGTACACCATACCTATACGAATATTGCGGGCCATGATGAAGACATAGATGTAGCACCAGGACTGATCAGGTTCTCGGAATCCGAAACAGTAAACAAAGTTCAGCGTTACCAGCATTTTTATGCCTTTGGTCTCTATAGTTTAGCCATGCTCTCCTGGGTATTCAGAAAAGATTACAAAAAGTTCTTTCAGAAAAAAATTGGTGAGCACGTTTGTGACCACCCAAGAATAGAATATTTTAAGCTCTTCTTTTACAAGTCGATCTATTACTTCCTTTTCATAATTCTGCCTATGATTGTTATGAATGTAACCTGGTGGCAATTTTTAATTGGCTTTATGGCAATGCAGTTTGCGCAGGGTCTTGTACTTGGATTGGTCTTTCAACTTGCACATGTGGTGGAAGGAACTAGCTTTCCGCTTCCTGATGAAGATGGGAATATTGAAGAAGCATGGGCAGAACATCAGTTACGAACAACAGCTAACTTCGCGGTAGAAAGCAAATTGGCAGCATTTCTTTGCGGTGGATTAAACAGACAAGTGGAGCACCATTTGTTCCCAAAAGTGTGCCATATTCATTATCCTGAGATTGGAAAAATCGTAAGGCAAACCGCATTAGAGTTCGGCTTGCCTTACATAGAAAGCAAAACTTTTAGTGGAGCATTAGTGTCGCACTACAAAATTCTTCGCAAATTAGGGAAAGAGGCTTACAAAGAAAATAAATACGTTAATCAGGCATCTTGTACGCAAACTCGAAAGGTTTCTCCGATATACGCCTAATTAGTAGGTTCGGCATCCTGAATATTGGACGTCCTGACTGTTCAAGCCCTTTGAAACACTATAACAGTCCTTCTGAACACTCTAACCTGTCCTTGGTAGCTTATGCGCTAATCTCCTGAGTATATTTATTTCCAAAACGATCCGTTGCAATCACTTTAACCTGCTTTACTTCAGGTTTGAAATGAGCCATAAATAGGTGTTCTGTCTGCGTTGGCTTAGTAAAAGCTCGACCCTTTGCGGGCTTACCCTTAGCATTTAACTTTACTGCTTGTGGATCACTACCTGTCTGCTGTTCGAGCGAACCCATATTCTTTCCGTCAAGCTCATACTCAATCTTCCATTGGGGATCCCAGTTCCATACATTAGCGAGTAACCGCTTTTGATTCGTAAGTGTATCGAGCGTTAAGCTTATCTGATGTGCTTTGGAAAGTCCTGTAGGCTTATAAAACCACTTTAAGTCATTGCCATCAACTTCATACACCCCATATCCTCTTGGAGTTCCATCTGAGCAAATGTCGCCTGCCCACCATGCGCCACAAACAGCACCATGGTTGTGCTCAAAGATATTATCAGTGATCTTGTTCACATTGTAGTGCGTATGTCCAGACATGATGTGAACGTTAGTAAAACCTTCTAATCTCTTATACAGTTCTTCCTTGTTTTTAATAGAGTTGTGAACTGGAATATGGAGATTAATGACCAACAAATCTTCTTTTTTAACATGCTCCAGATCCTTAGCCAGCCAACTGAGCTGCGTTTCGCTAATATGGCCATCGTAGGTACGTTCAACGCCCAAATACCTTACATCATCCATGACTACATAATGAGCCTTCCCCCTGTTGAAGGAATAATATGTAGGCCCAAAAAACTCTTTAAAGGTCCGGTCAGATGTATCGTCCCCACCCTCTCTGTAATTCATATCATGGTTACCTAAAGCTTGAAAGAAAGGGATTCCCATCATGGCTACAGCTTTGTTGTAATCTTCAAAGTATTCCAGGAAATCCCATGCAAGATCTCCAACGCAAATTCCGTGAACTAATGCGTCCGGGCCTAAAGCTTTAATGGTTGCTATCGTATCAGGTACCGAAGTTTCCATCATTTGCTGAACATCGTCTTTGGTTCTTACCTGTGGATCCGCCCATATGATGAAATTATGCTTGACGTCATTTTTCTTTAAGCTGGTAAGCACGAAATCATATTCGTTTTTAGCGCCAAGAACTTCATACTGTTTTGCAATATTGGCATTCGTTTTAAACTCGTAGCCAGATGGCGTACTCATAAATAAGTTACTTGCTTTCTCGTTCAGGTCTATGCTGTACTGACCTTTTGCATCGGTTTTGACGACAGAAAAACCATCTGAAATTACTACGTTCGCAACACCCGTATTTTTATCCATTACCTTGCCACGGATCATTTTGTCACGGTTCAAGTTGGTAAAGGCTTTTGAATTTAAAGAAATAAATGCACTTCCGGCAATAAACCCCAGGCTCTGTATAAATGATCTTCTTTTCATGTGATAACAAATATTGATTAAGACTATAATAAATTACTATTTGACAACCGTTGAAGGAGCCCCTAAAGGATTTTCTATTGTAGGAATAGGATATACTCCTTCAATTTCAGTAATTGGCGATTCTTTGGTAAGTAAAACAGGGCTTTGAGTTCTTGCTTTGATCCATTTCCCAAGAGAAGGATCGTACTCGCCTCCTAGTTTATTGAAGTAACCAAGATCTGAAGTAAGATAGGCGAAGTTCATCGTATTTGTACCACTTTTATAAAAGGGCTGAGGGGTTAGATCATCACTCAATACATCAACCTTATCGTAAAAATCTGTGTTGGTGATTCTATACCCTTGAGTCCCGTTTACCATACTTCCACCCGTACCTATAAATACAACGTCAATGGGAGACTTATTTTTATCTACTACTAAGCCTTCAAAAACAGCAAAGCCTGATGCATTACCACTATTTGCGAACAGGTTGCTGGTTGCTCTCCCAAATCCATCACCATTTATTTTTGAGTAATCAAATGCCCTGATCCATTTTGAGCTAGCCATTGAAGTTGATAGATCACCGTTGATCATTTTGGTTGAGCCTCCAACGTAGAAGAATTCACCTTTTTTTACTGTTCCTGAAGTTAAGTTAAACTTATATGTTCTGGCATTTCCGCTGGTAGCTAAGCTACCGGTCGCCCAGCCAAGAGTTGGAAGTCCGATTGGTACAGATCCACCTGCGTTGTTAGTAACGACAACAGAGAATGGTGTTTTTGTAAAATCAATATCTTTAGTCGCAATAAACTGCATGTATTCATAGTTACCATCACCACCTTTAACATCAGCCATAAATCCCGAAATTATGATCGAAGCGATATCTGGTGTTGAACTTAATGGCTTCACATCCCTCAATGTACGGATCTGCTGACGTGGTTTTAGCTTGCCGTCTTCTATTTTATTAATGATTATCCCATAATAGTTTGCGTTAAAATTTAAACCGGTTGAACCCGCAAAGGTCGCTGTTGGTTCAGTATGCAAAGGAAAATTACCGAAGCCATCATTGATTAATTTGTCACCAGCATAAGTTTCAGTTGGCGTTGCGGGTACCGAAAAGCCAGCTTTGACAATTGCTACCAAAACACTTTCATAATCGTCTGGCTTAGCCAGGATTAAACTACTTGCTACACGATAAGGAGCTATTTTAATTCCAGAAGTTACCTTTGTTACCGCGCTAGCCTGAACCCCTGTGATTTCTAGCATTCCATCAATGCGTTTTAATACTCCTCCAGCAACGGCGATCTGTACGGAGTCTCCAGGCACATAATTAGCTGCAGCGGTACCCAAATCAATCGCAATGCCCCTCCATAAACCTAATCGCCTTTTTTGCTGTATGATCAGAAGCCCTTCGGGAAGGTTTTTCCCGGAGTGGTCTGAAACAACAATTCCATCAATTTTATCAGATCCGAACATGTTGTCTTTACTGAGCGTGATGTCGTTTCCTTTATACAAGTTTCTTAGGTCAAACAATGGCATGTAAGGACTAATGTCGCCCCCCTGGTAATTCTGTTTTTCACATCCCGACCAAACAAATGCCATCGAGAGTAGCAGGAAACTATTAAATATTATCTTTTTCATCTTTATTTCTTTTAAAGTGTCAGTTCTGCTTATGGCTTTTGCCACCAAACATTAGTGGAGATCTCGTCGGGGCCTTGTGAGGCTACAGCGAGTTTATAATTTGTGGGATTTGCCGATTGAACATAAACCGGGTAGTAAAGTCTTGCAGGCATTACACCATTATTTCTAAGACCTTTTCCTTTTGGTAAAATTGGGTGGCCAGTACGTCTGTATTCAAACCATTGCTGCATGTCTACAAGAAACAGGGCAAAGTACTTTTGCAGGTGTATCTGTTCCATTTTACCATCTAAAGAGGCCGTTGGATTCCAATTAATATCTGCTCCTACGACGTATTTTTTCAAATCACCTGAGTTTGCATCTGCCGGAAAGGAAGGAACCCAATAATTGATCGCATTTGCGATTCCAGCATTGTAATAATTTTCTGCAGAACCACCGATCCAACCTTTAACCGCAGCCTCTGCAAGGATAAACTGTAACTCTGCATAATTCATAATAATACCAGTCTTAGTTGATTGCTGTAAAGATCGCTCCGCAACTGCCTTGTTTGAAACCAATTGGTCTGAAGAATAGAAATATGCTGACTTAACTGGAGTTACACCGATTTCGTAACCACTAGGTACGCCAGCAAAGCTATTGCTCCCTGGATTAATACCCAAGGCATTGACGCCACCATTACCATATCGTGAAAAGTCAATTCGGGGATCACTCCAATCTCTCAAGTGCTCTATGAAAAAGCTTCCCATGCCTGGAGACCTAAAATCCTGGACTCTGACACCGTTTACATAGGGATTAACATACGGCCCACTACCGGCCTCTCCTGTCCATTCCAAAGTGGCTGATTCATTATTGTTACTGATCAAAGGATACTTTGCTCCTCCTTCAACGATTTCCCTTATCTTAGCTATGCTTGAAGCTGAAACTTCTACTTTTCCCGAAACTCTGGTTAGTAACCTTAAGTATAATGAGTTGCCAAACTTCCTCCATTTAGCTACATTACCTTTATAAACAGGATCACTGGAAGGAACGATCGAAGTTCCGGCTGTTAACAATGTATTGGCCTCTTCCAATTTTTTAAACAGGTCTTTATAAATGTCTTTCTGTTTGTCAAAAACTGGTTCGAGCAAGCCATCTTTACCAGCGTTTGCTTGTGTGTAAGGAATATCACCGTAAGTATCAGTGAGTAACGAGAATACCCATGCTTCGCAAATCAAAGATATACCCTGGTAGGATGTATTCAAACTTTCTGGGCGACTAGCCAACGTTCTGATATCTCGATAATTATTCAACTGAACATACCAACTGTTCCAAAGGTAATCTGCCCAGGTACGTCTGAAGTCATACCTGAAAACAGTTCCATCGCCATCACTGATGTTTACTGTGACCTGCATCAACTCATTGTTGAAGCTTCTATTACGAGACATATTTGAGTTTAACGTGCTCACTAAAGCAGGTGCCAGTAATTTGTCTGGTGTTGTGTTCAGAATGTTTATTGGATCAGTATTGATTGCTTCAAAATCTTTATCGCAAGAAGAGAAGCTTAGGGCCAATACCGCTAACAGCCCAATGATTTTATGTTTTGTACTTTTCATGGTCGAAAAATTAAATGCCTACAACTAAATTAAATCCATAGCTTCTGGTAGATGGAAACTGGCCCACCTCGAAGCCCCTCACAATATCATTTCCGCTAAGGGTACCGAACTCAGGATCGAACATTGGCCATGGAGACCAGATGAATAGGTTACGCCCGTAAACACCCAGAGAAACTGACGATAGTCCGGTATTTCTAAGCAATTTGCTGCTTAATTTGTAACTTAAACTGGCTTCGCGAAACTTAATGAAATCAGTACTGAACGTACTTCCTTCTGCATTATCTGACCCCATTTGTGAACGGTAGTAATCATCAATTTCGTAAGTGATCACGTCATTTGGACGATATGACCCATCGGCATTTTTGATAACCCCTTTACCAATGATACCATTGTAACGACCAGGAAGCGTACTTTTCAGTTTACCCTGTTCCACCATTTTATAGTTTAGCAGCGAGTGGGCTACAGCACCCATTTGGGCATCAAACAACACATTTAAGCTTAGCCGTTTGTAACTAAAATTATTACCCACACTGAATTTAAACTTGGGAATCGTATTACCAATCTTAATTACATCGGTGGTAATCTTAGCCCAGCCTGTAGTTTCGTCGTACACAACTTGACCATCCGGCGCCCTTTCGTAGCCTCTACCATAAAGATCCCCCATACTTCCGCCAACTTTCGCGACGATTTGTCCACCACCAACAGGGCCTAAGCCTATAACGATCGAACTGTCTGGTAAAGATTTGATAAGGTTCTTATTGGAAGCAAATGTCATGTAAGTACTCCAGGTAAACCCATCTTTATTTTTTACCGGAATACCATTTAAGGCAACTTCGATACCAGTGTTGTTCACCTGACCTGCATTAATAACTGCAGAGTTATAACCCGATGAACGGTCTACAATACGTGTAAGAATCTGGTTTTTTGTGTTACCTACATAATAAGCCACATCCATTCCGATTCTGCCTTTAAGAAATCTTAAATCAGCACCAAATTCATAGGTGATGGTTTTAAGTGGTTTAAGGTTAGGGTTAGGAAGTAAGCCAGGATTTGTCAATGAGCTGTCCGGGAAAGTTCCGTTCGCTGCCAGCCCATAAGTATAGGCCGTTCTGTAAGGAATACTGGTACCACTTCCAACCTGCGATGCAGATGCCCTCAACTTTGCGAAACTAACCGCTGTAGGTAACTTGAAATAATCTGACAACACAAAACTCAAACTCGCCGATGGATAAAAGAAACCAACATTGTCTGTCCTTGTAGGAGTTGCTAAAACACTATTCCAATCTTGTCTTCCTGTTATATCAAGGAATAAATAATCTTTAAGACTTAACGACAACAACCCATAGAAACTGTTAATGCGGTATCGGCTGGTATCTGGAATAGAAATCAATGGATATAAGTTATTTTCTAATCTATATAAACCGGGTGTTCTCAAACCGTCCGCTCTTAAATCCTTCTTGTTGTATTTATTTTTAAGCTGACTTCCTCCTACTGTTGCAACAAGACCAAAGTCGCTCGTTACTTTCTTATTGTAAGTAACTAAGAAATCATTGTTCGTTTCTTGTCCGTAGATATCTTGAGTACGGTACGACCCTTGTGGAAGTCTACTACCCGCGTCATATGGACGTTCCTGACCACGCTTTTCGGAGGAAAGATCCGCAGTGCTACGCAACAATACGTTTAAATCTTTGGTAAGTTGATATGTTGCCTGAAGGCTTGCTGTCAAGCCATGGCGACCAGTTCTATTGATGAACTCATTCGAGATGGCATACGGATTTTCAGGAAAAGAGCTAAAAGGATATTTTATCAATTTACCTTCCTGCCCATTTACCCAATAATTTTTCAACCAATTAAGATCGGCACTTGGCTGCCAGAAAATGAACCAGTACATTAATGACTGGTTACCATATCCATTGCCCGGAAGGTTATCGCTATACCTGTTGTTATAACTTGCCTTGGCAGATATGTTTAACTTCTTGGTAATTTTAGAATTTACGGATAAGGAAAGCGAGGTACGCTCCATTCCTGTATTTGGAACAATCCAGGTATTTTCCAGGTGTGTTACCGAGAGCCTCCCATTAGTATTTTTATAGGCTCCATCCAAAGTTAAAGAGTTAGTTAGATTATATCCTTTTTCAAAGAATTGTCTGATCTGATTCTCATAAGGCACCCAAGGCGTTCTTACCGTGCCCTGTGCCTGAGTTACAGGATCATATTGAAAAAAGCTTTGTCCGTCGAAACGTGGTCCATAAGCGGAACTAGTTCCACTTGTACTTCCACCATCCAGACCGGCTCCGTAAGAATAGTGCGCAGCACCGTCCAGACCTTGTCCGTATTCATACTGCATATCCGGCCAGCGGTTAGGCTCCTCAATTGAACCATTTGAAGTAAACTTAATACCCAGTTTCTTTTTATTTGGATTACCTGATTTTGTAGTGATGATAACTGCTCCATTGGCACCGCGCTGACCATAGAGGGCAGAAGCGCCCGGCCCCTTTAATACGGTAACGCTTTCAATATCCTCTGGATTGATATCATTCAGATTACTACCATAATCTGCGGGCATGTTGTCACTGCCTGTTCCATATGTTGCATCCGATGCATTGGCAGTACGTCTACCACTACTATTGTTAATAACAACTCCGTCCAATACGATTAGCGCTTCGTTATCACCGGTAAGATTATTTTCACCACGCAGAATAATTTTATTCGATCCGGCAGGTCCACCATTAGACCTTACCAGGTTCAAACCTGCAACTTTACCAGACAAAGCATCTGTCCAGTTACTGGAAACTGCTTCCGTTAATTGAGTGCTGTCGATTTTGGTAACTGCGTAACCCAATGACTTCTCTTCTCTTTTGATTCCAAGAGCTGTGACCACAACTTCATTTAGATCATTAACTGATTCTTTAAATCTGATCACCAATTTATCTTGTCCCGCAGCTGCAGTTTGCTTTACTGTTGAGTAACCGATCATGTAAAAAGAAACCTCTGTTCCTGTGAGTACTTTGATACTGTATTCACCATTTCCATTAGTAGTACCCAATACCCTACGAAGATTGTCGGTAATGGTAGCTCCCGGAATTGGCTGACCATCCTTATCATCTATTACAGTTCCTTTAACTGTAACTGTTTCCTGGAAGAAGCCTTTTGTAAATAGCGTATTCTCTGAAGCAAATACTGGCTGTGGCATCTGGAAAACTGATGCAGCAAAAATGCATAACCCGTATTTTAGCATCCTTGTCCACTGCATTTCTTTAGTAAAAGTTTTATTCATGTTGATCTGTTTATTACAACTTTAGTTTAATACACTATTTTTGGCAAAGGTCTCCGGATAACATTAAGCGTGTGTTAAGTCGCTATTAAGATGATGTTGTACTTCAGTATCAATCCTGATAGAAGTTTAATATCTAAGTAATATTGCCTGCAAAACCTAGACATTTAATCAAAACTTAATTCCATCAGGAATCTGATGGAGCGCTCAGCTAAGTTCATATCCCTAAGTGGGCTCTCGGGAATTTTGACAGTGGTATATGCACTAATTGGTGCCGGCTTAGCATATTACTGATTTATGGCGTTACTGGTGGTTTAGACAGTTTTGACTTACCTGGAAGTGGAGACGCTAAGTATGCGATATTGGTTATTTTACTAAGCTTTGTTTCTTTATTTTTTATCGAGTTGCACTGAAAAACTCCAGTGAGCATACTCGACTATTTGTCCTGAAAACAGGTATGTGCTTGTCAAGTGGTAATAATATCGTTGTATTGACCTCGTCAGTGTGGTAAACTTACTGTGAACAGAATAATACGCCATATACAACACGTGTAAAGTACAACTAAGACTCAAGGTTGCCGTATCCTTGCAATATCCTTACCATATAGTTGCCGTATCATTGCTATATCTCAATGGATACAGCAATGATAACTCAAGGATAGAGCAAGGATACGGCAACTATGTTTTTCATATGTAGTTTAGCTGATTCTTGCCTGCTTTTATACACAGTAGTACCCTAGTCAAAGATATGTTCATCGCAGGCAGAACCCATCAGGAGGAAGTTCGATTACCTCAATAACCTATGTTTTAAGGTATTGTTTGTAATATTTTGTACAGGATCTTCTGTATTCCGTTTTGTCCTATTTAGTCATGAAATCCAGGTTCCAAGTTACATTCGGATAGAACTGACATAACAATAGATCTTTAATATGTTCAATTTCATTCAATGAAACATTATGCACAATTAGCCAAAGTATATCTTTTAATATTGTGTTAGTTATTTTACTAACAGATACAGGAGTCTATCTTTATTTTAAGTCCGAAATATTCTGATCAAAGATTAAAGTCTAGCAATACGAGCTTAATAATCAATTCAAACAATATTAAATTAATTATATTAATAAAAATGGCGAAATTTAGAATTAGTCTCAACATGGAATACTGCAGAAGTTCTGACATGAGCTTTGAAGCTGGTGTAAAATTAGCATCGGAACTAGGGTATAAATATGTAGAACCAATGGTACATACCGGTTGGGAATTACTTAGTGAGGTTGAATATTTTCATTCATTTTCTATGGAAGAAGATACGCTTTTAATGAAAGAGATTTGTGATAAGTATGGAATGAAGGTTAGCAGTATCAGCGGTCATAGTCCTTTAATGAAGCCCGAAGCAGCAGTTACCCGCCTTACCAGAGCTATCATTTTTGCAGACGCTGTTAACGCAAAGTTTGTTAACACCGACGAGATGGTAAAACCAGATTGGATGGATGATGATTTTGCGCATCAGGTTATGAAATACACATTAACAAAAGCAGCCTTAGTGGCAAATCGTCATCAAATCAATTTATGTATTGAGCCGCATGGAGTGTATACTAAGACAGCTGAGGGACTTATGCGCATAGTAAACCTTGTAGATTCGCCATGGATCGGTGTAAATTGGGATACCGGGAACTCCTATTTAGCGGGTGTTGAAGATCCATATGATGGGCTGAACGCTGTAAAAGATAAAGTTTTGCATATTCATGCCAAGGATATAAGTATGGAGCAAAGCCGAGAGCAACGTGGTTCTATAACAGGCACACCAGTAGGATGTGCATGCGGCGAAGGTGTGGTAAACTGGGATAAAGTATTTGAAATATTGGAACCCGTAAACAAAGAAATATTTTTGAGTGTAGAATGCGGTAAACTTGACGAGGCAGAAAGAAGCATCGCATTTCTAAAGAAAGCCTTGGGTCCTTTGCTGATAAATGATTAAGATGAAGTCCAAATATATGCCAATAATGAACCCTTAACATAATGCTAATGAGAACTTTTATTAGAGGATCAATTGTCCTTTTTTTGGTTGCCTGTAATTATTTTACTTCTTTAACCAAGCTGCAGGCACAAACTGATACTAAACCAATCCTTAAAAATCTGTCATTAAACGATCTTTCTGGATTTAAAACAGTACCACAACAATGGAAAATTGTTGAAGATGTTTCTTATGACTTTAACAAACCGGAGAAAAGTGTAATAAAGAATGGAACAGGAATTCTTATAAATATCCCTAAAGGAAGAAGTGAAAGCATTCTTGCTTCAAACTTGGAACACAATAACCTGGCAATTGAATTTGAGTTTATGCTTGCAAAAGGATCCCAGACAACCATGTATTTGCAAGGCAGATATGCAATAAAACTTAATGATAGCTGGAGCAATCAACAGACACTTCCTGATGCCAGAATAAATGTTTGTCGGGCTCCCGGTTTATGGCAAAAAATGACAGTCTTTTTTCAGGCTCCAAAATTTAATAATTCGGGCACCAAAACTGATAACGCCAAGTTCTTAAAAGTTGAATATAATGGTGTAACGATCCAGGAAAACATTGAGATTAAGGAGCCATCAATTAATAGTCCACTTAAAGGAGAGGTTGCTAATGGCCCTTGGGTGTTAGCAGCCGGGGGAGCAATTGCTTTTAAAAATATTCGTTATCTGCAATTCGAAAATCCAGCTGATGTCAAAGATTTTATGGGTTCAGTCCCCAATGAGAATATTCTGGACAGACAAATCATAGTCACTCCACAACTTAAAACAATTGTTCAGAGATGTTTTATCGAATATGACCATAAAAAAAGAACATTCTGCGCAGCTGTTGGTCATCCAGATAAAATCAATTATGCAATTGACCTTTCGCAAGGTGCCCTAATTAATTTTTGGAAAGGCGGATTTATTGATGCAACATCTATGTGGACACAGCGCGGGGAAACTCAGATAGCTGTACCGCTTGGAAGCAAATTTGAGATTTCTCCATCTCCAGCTTTCGCAATATTATCCAATGATAAAGATAAATGGCCTGAAAAACAGTCTGATAAATTTAAATTTAAAGGATATAAAGTCGATGTAGATGGCAAACCAACCTTCCTTTATACAGTAAGTAATTTTAGTATCGAGGATAAAATTGAACCTCAGGAAAATGGTAGTCTGCTAACTAGAATTTATAGGGTGTCGTCTGGAAAAGACGCAAATATACTATGGTTTAAGTTGGCCGAAGGCATTAATATTAAACAGGTTGAGAAGGATCTTTATAGTATAAATAACAGTAGTTATTATATAAAATATGCAAATGATCAAAGTTCAAAGGCGATTCTTAGAGAAGCTGGTGTGGGCCAGGAGTTGATTGTGCCAATATCCGGATTGAAAAATCAAACGGAGATTAAGTATTCTATTATCTGGTAATTCTGAAACGATTAATTGTGTTAAATAAAAATTATTGAGACATGTTTAAAAACTATTGTACTATATTTTTTAGCTTAAAATACAAAGCAAGATTCGTTCTGCTTGTTACTTTACAAATACTATACTGCCTGAATAGTGCTTTTGCACAGCATGCCGGTCATGGAACAGAAGTTGCAAAGGCCTTAACCGAGGACGATTTTTATAAAATTATTAATGTTCAGGCTCCTGTTGGTGTTGAATTAGAAGTTGGGGGTCTGGCAAAACTACCAGATGGTAGACTGGCTGTATGCACGAGACTAGGTGACATATGGATAATAGAGAACCCAGGGATGTTGAATAATTCAAAACCTTATTTTAAATTGTTTGCATCAGGTCTTCATGAGCCACTTGGCCTTGCCTATAAGAATGGTGCCCTATATGTAGCACAAAGAGCTGAATTGACGAAAATATCAGATACCAATGGTGATGATATTGCAGACCTGTTTGAAACAGTTACGACCTGGGAACTGTCTGGAAATTATTGTGAATATAACCATGGCCCCGTAGTTGGAGCAGATGGTAATTTTTATATTAATTTCAATTTAGGCGACAACGGTATGGGCAGCAGTACGGAGCCGTTTTTCGGAGAAATGGGAAGCCATGCATTGTGGCGTGGATGGATGGTACAGGTTACACCGGAAGGAGTTCTTACTCCTTTCGCTTCAGGCTACCGATCTCCAGCCGGAATCGGGACAAATAGTAAAGGTGAGCTCTTTTATACTGAAAATCAGGGAGGATGGGTAGGCACTGGCTATATTACTCAGGTGCAAAAAGACAATTTTTTTGGTCACCCCTCTGGATTAAAATCTGCGGACAAACCGGGCTCAACTTTAAAAACAAGAATCAGTGATATTCCAACTGACAACCCATTATTTCATGATGCAGTTAAACGAGTACCGGGGATGAAGCTACCCTCTGTACGACTTCCACATGGAATTTTAGGCATATCTCTTTCGGGTCTTGTTGAAGATCATACAAATGGAGGATTTGGACCGTTCGCTGGTCAATATTTTGTTGGAGATGAGGGTCATGCAAGTATAATGCGGGTATTTATGGAAAAAGTAAATGGAGAATACCAGGGAGCGGCCTTTCCTTTTCGACAAGGTTTTATGTCTGGAATACTCCGTCTGGAATGGGGAAATGATCAATCTATTTTTGTAGGTATGTCAGACCGCGGATGGAATTCAACAGCTGCTTTTAGACATGGATTACAACGTTTGGTATGGACAGGCAACACTCCTTTTGAGATTAAAGCAATAAAAGCTAAGCCAGATGGATTTGAACTTGAATTCACTTCCCCTTTAAATAAGGAAACAGCACTTGATCCTGCAAGTTATAATATTTCGGGTTTTGATTATAAATACCATCAAACCTATGGGAGTGAGGTTTTTGATAAAAAAGAATGCAAAATCCTAGCTATAAAGATATCTGATGATGGTTTAACCGTTCGTTTGGTACTCAGCAACTTAAGGGAAGGGTATATTCATGAGGTAAAATGTGCAGGTTTAAGGTCTGCTAATCAAACGCCACTTTTGCATGACTTTGGTTACTATTCTTTAAACGCAATTCCAGCTGGAGAAAAACTATCTTTTCAGGATAAGGATCTCCTAAAAATATCAGATCTAACTCAAGCAAATGCCGCTAAAAATCAACAAAAAGAAGACAATAAAACAAATTCAATTGCTTCGAATAGTAAGGAAATAGTAAATACATTACCATCTTCATGGGTAAATGGTCCAGATTTAACCATTATTATTGGAACCCAACCTGGATTAAAATTTGACATTGATAAATTTAGTGTGAAGCCAGGGGCAAAAATCAAATTGGTTTTTAATAATAACGACGATATGCAGCACAATTTCGTGCTGGTTCAACCAAGTTCTGCAGATGAGGTAGGTAAGCTTGCAATGAAGCTGGGTCTAGAAGGCCCCTCCATGCAATATGTACCCATTTCGAAGTCCATTCTGCAACATACCAAATTATTACAGCCCAGAACTTCTGAAACTATATACTTTACTGCACCTCTAAAAAAAGGATTATATCCTTTCTTGTGTACCTATCCTGGTCACTACACCATAATGAGGGGTGAAATGGCTGTAGTACAATGAGATATTATAGTTTAAATTATTAGAATATTATTATGAAAATCAGACCAATACTATACCTATTAAGTTTGTTGAGTTTATGTATTTGGGATACTAGAGCTGGGATTTTAGATACTTCTTTAAAAAATGAATACAACTGGCGTAGGTCTGATTCTACCTTTGCATTAATCAAAAACGGAGAAATAGTATGGCAACTAAATTTCAATAAGGATCAGGACAAACCTTATTTTCATCCGCTAAGAGTAAATGGCAAGGACCTAACAATGGAACGACCTGCAGACCATGGGCATCACCGGGGTCTGTGGTTTGCATGGCGCGACATAAATAAAATTAATTATTGGGAAGAAATACATGGGCGGGGTGTTTCTGAAGGAAGAAGCAAAATTATAAAGGTTGCCATTAAACCTGAAAAAAATTTTTCAGTGAAAATTAATATTCGCATGGAATATGCCCCTGAAGGAAAAAAGACAGTTCTAAAAGAAAACAGGGTATTGTCAATATCCGCACCAGATCAGCACGGCAATTACACAATCGACTGGTCCTTAAACTTTACAGCACAAGATTCACTACTTGTATTCGATTGTGTACCTACTCTTAAACGGGGTGGTTTTGCTTACGGAGGATATGCGGGTTTAGGATATAGGGGGTCTAATTCGATAAATGATCCTGTTTTCAGAGATTCAAATGGCTGGGCCAATAAAAAGGACTTAACAGGTTACGGCGAAAATGCAAATTGGATGGACATGACGGCATACTTAGGAGCACAAGAAAGTTCTAAAGGAGGAATAACAATATTTGATCATCCTACAAACCCGCATCATCCATCACCCTGGTATATCTGGTATGCAGCAGGTCAGCATGTTTTTTTCATGCCTGCTATCTTGTACAACAAACCTTTGAACCTTGAAGCGCATAAGCGGTTGGTGTTGAAATATAGGACTTATATCCATAGTGGAGACGTCGAAGATAGCTTACTAAACGAAATTTTTGAAAAGTTTAAAAATTAAAGTTTCTATCTATATGCAGATGGTGGGCATCCAAATTTTTTGGCAAAAACTGTAGAAAAATATTGCGTACTGGTAAAGCCACAATCATAACAAATAGTATTGATACTTATTTTTGGATGTTCAATCAAACGTTTTTGTGCTGCTTCTAACCTAATGGAATTGAGATATTGCATGGGTGTCCTATTCGTTAACTGTTTAAAGTAATGCGTAAACCTGGTAATACCCAGACCAACATGAGAAGACATTGATTCTAATGTCCATGGTTCTGAAAAATTCTCATTTAATTCTTTAAGGAAAAGGTCTACTGTACGCACACTATTGGTTAATGTATCGTTTAACACATACTTTCCTGTTTTGAATAATTCTAACAGCAACATTAGTAATTCATTAACATAGATTATTATCCAGGATTCAAAAAGACTTGAAGACTCGTGTATAAGATTCCCTATTTTCTGAAAACATCTCTTGATATCAGAATTTGCTTTAAGTATTGGCTGTTCATTTTGTCTTAAGAATTTGGTAAGTTCTCTTAAATCGTTCTCAGCCAAAACAATCCATGAAGGCCATTTCCAATCCTGATGCGGCTGTCTAACTTTTACATCCAAAATCAACCAATGTAATTTACCTACACCAATCATTGGGTTTCCAACTTTATGAATTTGCCAGGGACGCGTTACGGTAAGGTCTTCTGGCAACATAGTATAAGTCCCATCTTCTAATAAAAAAGGCATTGTGCCTGTTTCAAGGAAAGTTATCTCAATTCCTTCATTGCGATGCCAGTCTAAGCCCCATTCCTGCTCAGTTTGCGCATTCCAATAACCGATGGTATTAATACCAGGAATCATATTAGATTCTAGCCGATAACCAGGATAGTTATTCCTAGCCAATGCATCTAACTGGATCCTGCCCTCTTTCCATGCATTTGTTAATGTTTTACAGCTGTCGGCATAATAGATTTTACCGTCTTCTTCGTAAGTTTTTTTCACAGTATCAACAATCAATGATTTATATTTGGTGTTGTGAATTTAACTAAAAACAAAGGATTATACAAGCCTATTTTGACCATACCCAGTTAAATTAGCGGTATTTTGGGAGTTAATAATTGGCCATGTTTCAGGTTCAACGTCATAGTGGAGACAAACGATTTTGACTGGCTCCTTTCTGCAAATCTAAGAATTTTGGTGTGTCTTATCCATTGTCTGGCTAAAACCAGGCTTCTCTACATTCATGAAGAAGTGAAGTATGGTAAAAGCCACAATTAGAATGGCAGGAAGTATAGAAACATATAACAAAGTATTGGCGCCCGCTACAAGTTTTACCTGCTCCCATAAACCAGCCGCCTCTGTGCCAGCAATAGCATTTTTTAAAAGTTCTGGATTAACTCCAACTGGAATATTTGATGTCAATTGGCTGTAATATATTTCACTAAAATAAGGCTGAATTAAGGCGGTAGAAAGCAGCCCAACTCCCCCCATTAAAGACAGTCCCAATGGTCCGGTTTTGGGCATCGTTTCTGATACAAATCCAATCATTGTTGGCCAGAAATAACAAATACCGATAGCAAAAATTCCTGCTGCCGCAAACGTCATATAACCTTGGGTATTACCCAACCAAACCAATCCAATAAATGAAAACACGGCTGAGAAAAGTAGTAAATTAGTGATTGAAAACTTTTTTAACATAAATCTTGTATTAGCTCTCCCAATTGTCATTATGCCATTGATAAAAACCAATAACAATATAGAAGGTACACCTACTGTCGATAGTAATTCGGCAATCCATTGATTAGTTCCCAATTCCGTTGCAGAAGTCAGAAACATACAAAAAATCATAAAAATGAAGAGTGGTTTAAAGCATGCCTTTATCATCTCTTTATTAGATACCCCTAATATTATTCGCTCTGATTTAGGTAATTTTTGGTTATAGAGCATTACACCATAGATTAAAGTAGGAGGTAGCATAATAGCCATATGGAACTTCCAATTTAGATTCATCCAAGTTAAGAAAAAGGCTAACAGACCGCCGATCATGATACCTGCCGGAAACCAAATATGCCAACTGCTAAGCTTCCTTGTTTTATCATCAGAGTACAGGCTACTAATAAGTGTGTAACTAGCAGATTCTATAAATCCATTTCCTAACCCAATTAATAATGTTGATATAAATAAAGAAATGTAACCTTGCGAATATATAGTAAGTAGAATTCCTGATGCATGACCCAAAAAGGCCAGTATATACATTTTTTTTAAACCTATCAAATCACATAGCGATCCACCGGCAAACATTGCAATCGTAAATCCCCAAAAAGCAGCTGAGGCTACTCTTCCCAATTCAATGGGTGTTAATCCAAACTCCTTCCCCAAAGTTCCTAAAAGATTGGCTCTTATAGCAAAAGTAAATGCAGCCACAACTAATGCAAGGCAAATGGCATTAAAAATTCGTTGTTCGTTTATTTTAGATTCCATTAAAACTTACTGATATTTTAAAATCAATTTATTTGATATCACCAAGTAATGATTAATAATCAAAATAGGTGTTCAATATTTTTCATTGAAATAATTTGTAACTTCTATTTGTAAGCGGTAAATGTAAGAATACAGAAAAAATGTCAAAAAGGGAATATAGGATTAATGGCCACAATATTGCAGGGGACTTGAGCTAATTGCATCGGCATTTGACAAGCAACATCTGTACAGGTAATGGTCATCATCCGTTCGACAAGAAGGTAGCGTTAGCTTATTTTCGATACAGCGGTGCTGTAATTTAATGTCTTGACCTTTTATTTCCTATTCCATCGAGTGATATCAGTAAACTACTGATATTTAAGCAAAATTCAGGCTAGTAATGCTTAACATTACTTTGCCATTTTGAAAACAAACCATGTAAAGATGAAAAAATATATTTTGCCGGCAGTTGTACTGCTCATGCTATTAAACACTAAGGGACGCGCACAGGAATTCACCTTACCCATTTTCCCTGACACCCAAGTTGAAGTAGATCTCCATATGGACATGCTCTACAGTCAAATGGACTGGATTGTAAACAATAAAAAGAAAGAAAATATCCCCTTCGCAGTCCATATGGGTGATATCGTCAACTACAATAATAACATACACTGGGACCGTGCAAGTTTAGCATTTGAAAGGCTAGACCAAGCCGCCATACCATACGCACTGGCTAACGGCAATCACGACAATGCAGCCGTTGGCGAATTTAGCGGTAGTGCTGCACCAGGGAACACCCGAATTAATGTAAGGGATACAGAAAAATACAACCGCTATTTCCCTGCCTCCAGGTATAGAAACATAAGAGGGGTATTCGAAAAAGGCCGAAATGAAAATGCTTTTCACACTTTCCTTGCCAGTGGGATGAATTGGTTAGTCATCAATCTAGAGTTTTGCCCTAGAAAGACGGCCGTGCTATGGGCTGACAGCGTCACGAAAGCACATCCGTTTTACAACACTATTGTCATCACGCATTTTTATCTAACTCCAAAAGGTACAATCAACCCTACTAATGCCGGATATGGAGCTTTGAGTCCGCAAGAGATGTATGACCTTTTCATCAAGAAAAACAAGAACATACTACTGGTTCTTAGCGGACATGTTACCGAAAGCAGTTTCTTGGTAAGTACCGGAGACCATGGCAATAAAATCTATCAAATTCTTCAGGATTATCAGAACGAAGATTCAGGTGGGGGCTACCTCAGATTGCTGAAGATCAATCCTCAAAAAGGAACCATTAGTGGTGAAATGTATACTCCCTTTTACCAGAAATTCCGAACAGATCAATCCAAAGTAGAATTCAAAGATGTGCAGTTTATTAAGAATTACAATTAAGCAGCATTAAAAGTGGCGGTTTACTCCGTAAAGCAAGGGAAGACAAACAATTAACTCAATCTCAATTAGCCGACCTAGTAGAGGGGTTTAGGAGGAAAGGTAAAAATATTGTACTATTTATTTACTTTAGTGCTAGGGCGATAATGATGTGCTGTTTGTTTGGGCACAATATAAATCTGCAGACTGTTGTATAAAATTTTAAACCATGTTAAAACCTTAAAATATGAAACGTAATAAATTTATTGCCTCAATTTTAACCCTGGCAGCCACACCATTAATATCAGCTGCCCAACTACAAAAAGCTTTTAAAAGAAAAATAAAAGGATTTAAAATTGCTGCAGGAGAGGGTAGAATACACGGACACATTAAATTGAAAGGCGTAAATTCAAATATTCTTGATGTCAAAATATCTGGAATCGATACCAATGGTGAATTGGCAATTTTTGAGCAGACCTCTCTAACACAAGGCAAAGGCACGCCATTACATATCCACCATACACAGGACGAAATATTTTATGTTTTAGAAGGCTCCTATAAATTTCAAGTAGGAGATGACCAACATGACTTAACAACTGGCGATAGCATATTTTTACCACGAAAAGTTGCTCATGCCTGGACCCAAGTCTCTGCAAAAGGAAAAATGAATGTAATAATGCAACCTGCCGGGAAATTAGAAAATTTCTTTCTTACTATGGCTGCATTAAAGCACGAACCAAGTCAACAAGAAATAGCAAAGATTTTTTCAGATAATGAAATGCAAGTAGTTGGACCACCGCTAAAAATTGATTAACAGACAGGAAGAACTCTACAAGCCAGCTATTCCAGTTCAAAAACAACTCTACCACCGCCATTCACCAGCGATCCTCAATGGCTCTTCCAGCTTGTTTGACTGAAGAAAGACCTTAATCTCCTCTTCTGTTTGCTTTGACACAGGCAATTTAGGCGTATTAGCTAATGCATAAGTTAGCATGACGCTGTATCTTACAGTATTCTTCATGCCTTCTTCGTCAACCAGTTTGAAGACATCTCCATCAGAGTGATAGAACCGTTCGGAATTGTTAGGTAAACGACCACCGGCGCCACTACCTGTAGGGATGCCCTGCAACATAAACGGCTGGTGGTCACTGTGCAAACCAGCACCAGCTGAGAAGATATTTTTGAACCCAGTATCAAGCTTGACAATTTGAGCACCCCAAGCGGTAAATAATTCTTTCATCTCCGCCCTGCTTGCAGAAAAACCTTTCGGGTCGTTGGTCATATCATAGTTGAGCATGAACTTCACATCCTCGAGCGACTTACTTTCTTCTGCATTGTCAACATAGGCTTTAGAGCCTAGCAGGCCTTGCTCCTCCCCCATAAACATCACGAACTCTACGGTTCTTTTAGTGCTCAGCCCAAGCTTCTTAAATGTCCGGGCCATATCTAGTATCGAGAAAGATCCAATGCCATTATCTATGGCTCCAGTTGCCAAGTCCCAGCTATCTAAATGGCCACCTACCACAATTTTTTCATTTGGTAATGAGCTGCCCTTTATAGTTGCGATCACATTTCTTGCCTTGATCATCCCAGAAAAGTTAGTCATGCTCAAACTGGCGAACTGTTTTTTCGTTTTTAGAATTTCCTTTACCGCCATTCCATCTTCCAGTCCAATGCAAACCGCTGGAATTGGAATAAGCTTTCCGGTAACAGACGCGGTGCCGGTGAGCAGCACGCCACCTTTTACTACGTTAATAATAATGATCCCTATTGCTCCATATTTTATGGCAATCGCTGTTTTTTCTGAGCGGTGAAGCGATGTTGTACCTTCAGGAGATCCCAGTAATACACCTAAATAGACCAGGGCGACTTTACCTTTCACTTTCCCTCCGTCTTTCAAATAATCCGTTTCTAAACCATTGCCCATATCAATCAATCCGGCAGTAACACTTGCTTTAACAGGTGAATGCGCAAGTGTCACCGTAGCATATTTAGCCATTTGATCCCCTGAATTTCCGATCTTGGTTTCATTTGTCAATCTGCTCCAGCTTTCTACTTCGAAAGGTTGATATTTTACATCGAGACCATAAGATTTTAGCAGGTCATAAGCATATGTCTCAGCTTTAGCCCCATTTACAGAACCAGTTAAACGGTGACCGATAGTTGTGGTCGCGTCTTTCAGAGTCGAGTATGCCCTCGAGTTGGTTACTACTTCCCTATTGATTTTCGAAAAGACAGCATTAAAGTCGTCTTGCGCGATTGCGTCTAAGCCAATGAGACATATTAAAGTAGAAAATAAGATTTTCATAAAGTAAATTTTGATCAAAATAAGGAATATGATCAGAATCAGGAAAGGAACTTAGCGAAATGTAGATTATAGCCTATTTTTTACGTTCAGTGGTATAGCGAACCAACTGCTCAAGACCCGTTCTAGCCTCGCTCGGCTCAAAAGTATAAAGAATATCAAATGCTTCCTGCTGATATTGAACCATTTGTTCGTTTGCATACTGAACACCTTGTTTTATATTCACAAAATCAATAATTTCCTGAATTTTCAGTGAATCCTCCTGATGATTTTTAACAAGGTTGATGATGCGTTTCTTCTCTGCTTTGTCTGACTTATTCAACGCATAGATCAAAGGAAGTGTAACTTTTTTCTCTTTGATGTCGATGCCCAAAGGTTTGCCAACATCATCCGTTCCAAAGTCGAACGTATCATCCTTGATTTGGAAAGCGATGCCTACTTTTTCGCCAAATAACCTCATTTTCTCCACCGTCTCCTCATCTGCTCCCGCAGAAGCAGCGCCACACGCGCAGCAGGATGCAATAAGTGAGGCTGTTTTCTGACGAATCACATCAAAGTATAATGATTCGCTGATATCCATACGTCGTACTTTCTCGATCTGCAAGAGTTCGCCCTCACTCATTTGCTTCACGGCTTCCGAAACAATCTGGAGTAGCCTGAATTCACCATTATTAATTGACAGAAGCAAGCCCTTAGCCAATAGATAATCTCCGACAAGTACTGCGATCTTATTTTTCCATAAGGCGTTGATAGAAAAGAAACCTCTTCTTTCATAGGCATTGTCTACCACATCATCATGCACCAACGTAGCTGTATGGAGCAGCTCGACGAGAGCGGCGCCGCGGTGCGTAGACTCTATAATCCCCCCACAAAGCTTTGCGGCGAAGAAAACGAACATGGGTCTGATCTGCTTGCCTTTTCGCTTTACAATATAGTGTGTTATCCTATCCAATAATGGGGCGTCACTGTGCATCGATGCTTTGAACTTTTCTTCAAATACATCAATGTCTGCTGCTATCGGTAGTTTTATCTGATTTATTCCTGGCATTCAGGTGAAAATATGTGTGCAAACATAGATTAATTTCCTTTAATATGGGCGATAATTTGCTCCGCATGAACGCGAGAATTTTCTATAAACCATTTGTGGGTATCCATACCTCCACATACCACACCAGCCAGGTAGAGCCCCTTTTCACTGGTCTCCATTGTATGTGGATTGTGAACTGGGCAATTGTTGTCTTCTAACCTTACTCCGAGGTTCTTGAGTAGGTCGAAATCAGGTTTATAACCAGTCATTGCCAGCACAAAATCATTCGCTATTGTTATTAGCCCTTCAGGAGTTTTGATTTGAACTTCCTGTTCAGCAATAGTAGCAATTTCACTGTTGAAATATGCCTTGATGTCTCCCTCTTTAATGCGATTTTCAATATCTGGCCTTACCCAGTATTTCACTTTTGAGCCAATCTCGCTTCCCCTAACCACTAGCGTAACCTGCGCTCCTTTTCTATAGGTCTCCAACGCAACATCAATCGCAGAATTATTTGCGCCAATGACCAGAATCTTGCTGAAAGCATACAAGTGAGGATCCTGGTAGTAGTGTCTAACCTTTGGTAATTCTTCCCCGGGGATATTCATCATCACCGGTACATCATAGAAGCCAGTTGATATGATCACCTTTTTTGATTTATAAGCTGCTTTATCCGTCTTTACTACGAAATTTCCATCTGCCTTTTTGATGACTGATTTAACTGCTTCAAACAAATTGATTTTCAATGCAAACTTTTCTGCAACCCTTCGATAATATTCTAAAGCCTCATTGCGATTGGGCTTATTGCTAATACTTACAAATGGGACACCGCCGATTTCAAGCTTCTGAGAAGTGGAAAAGAACGTCATGAATACGGGGTAATTATAAAGGCTATTAACCAATGCACCCTTTTCTATGATGATGTAGGTTAGCCCTGCATTTAATGCCTCAATGGCACAAGCCATACCAATCGGACCAGCCCCAATTATGAGAACATCGTAGTCGGTGTTGTTTTGTTCCTCTACCTTAATTGCAGAATAGCCGCCCTGAACATCAATAACCCGATCTACGCCTCTGGCTTTGAGGATTGAGGCGGCTATCATGGAACGATACCCTCCTTCACAGTGAATGTAGTAAGTTTTTTTAGGATCAATTTCTGCGGTCCAATCATTAATATAATCCAAGGGCCGGCTTAGGGAGATCTCAAGATGTTCCGACTCATATTCTCCAGGCTTTCTCACATCGAGGACAGTAAAATTTTCTTCTTTCCCAAATGCAGCGGCAAAATCAGCAGCAGAAATGGAATCAATGGTTTCTAAATCCTTACCAACTTTTTTCCAGGCATCGATGCCACCATCAAGATAACCAATTGTACTGTCATAACCTACTCTCAAAAGTCTGGTGATAGCTTCTTTCTCCTTTCCTTGTTCTGCCACCAATAATATGGGTTGCTCAAGATCAGTGATCAATGCTCCTACCCAAGGTGCAAACTGGCCATTCAATCCAATATTAACTGACGATGGAATAAATCCACTAGCGAAAGCCTGCGGATCGCGGGTATCGATTATGATAGCCCCCAATTGATTAACTATTGACTCAAACTCGTTGGCATCAAGCCCTGTGAGGCCTTTGTCATATACCTCATCAAACCGCTCATAGCCATTCCTGTTCATTGCCGCATTCTTGGCAAAATATTGTGGTGGTGGTAGAATTCCGTCCGTCACTTCTTTGATAAACTGCATTTTTGATGTTGCGTTCAAAGCGTAGTTGACTTCCTTTTGATGACCTAAAGTGTCAAAAGTTTCCTTACTCATGTGTTTACCGCAAGCAGAGCCGGCACCGTGTGCTGGGTAAACCAAAACGCCATCCGGAAGCGTCAAAATCTTTTCTTGAAGGGAATCGTAAAGCGTTGCCGCCATATCCTCCATAGTTAAAGTGCCCATTTGCGCTATATCCGGTCTGCCCACGTCTCCTATGAATAGGGTATCTCCAGTAAATATGCAATACGGTTTACCGCTTTCGTCGGCTAACAAGTAGGTTGTCGATTCCGGTGTATGGCCGGGAGTATGTAATGTTGTGATGGTCAATTTCCCTACCTGAAACTTTTCATGATCTTGTGCAATATGTGAAGGGAAAGAAGTTACAGCTGTTGGCCCAAAGACTATTGATGCTTTAGATTTTTCTGCCAGATCAATATGTCCTGAAACGAAATCTGCATGAAAATGAGTTTCAAAGATATATTTGATCACTGCATTGTCTTTAGCTGCACGCTTCAAATATGGAGCAGTTTCTCTTAAAGGATCAATGATTGCTACTTCGCCGTCACTTTCAATATAATAAGCAGCCTCTGCTAGACAACCGGTATAAATCTGCTCAATTTTCATAAGTGTATTATCGTAGATAAATGCCGAAAGCGCAGCAATAAAACAAAATTACCAATATAATGCCAGGAACTTTGAGTGTCGAAAAAGTTTTACCTTAGGAAGTCAATTCGCCGCGTAACGATCGCTCCATTAATTGGATACTGGTTTCTTGATCAAGATTCAACCCCAACACATACATGAGTTTAGTGCATGTAGCTTCAAAGGTCATATCGTGCCCGCTAATAATGCCCATCTGTTGCAGTTTTTTGCTGGTTTCATACATTCCCAATTCCACAGCACCCCGCTGACATTGCGTAATGTCAATGATCAGCTTACCTTTTGCCACTGCTTGTGCCAGGCATTGTAAAAACCATTCTGCCGTTGTTGTATTTCCCGAGCCAAAAGTCTCCATTATGATGGCATCGACATTGGCTTCAGTGATGGCGAGCACCGCTTGTTTAGAAATACCAGGATATAATTTAAGTACGCCAATATTTGGATTTAAATCCAGGTGTACAATAATTTTCTTCTCTGGGTGCGGCAGGATATAATTTCCGAAGAAGGATAGGTTAACTCCAGCTTCTGCTAAAACCGCATAGTTTGGAGAGCGAAAGGCTTCAAACTTTTCCGCATTATATTTTATAGCGCGATTGCCTCTGAATAATTGGTAGTCGAAATAAATACATACCTCAGGAATCATTGCTTTTCCGTTGTTCTTCGTTGCGGCGATCTCTAGCGCCGTAATTAAATTCTCTTTAGCATCTGTACGAATTTCCCCAATAGGAAGTTGTGAGCCCGTTAGGACTACCGGTTTGCTTAAGTTCTGTAACATAAAACTCAACGCTGACGCTGTAAAGGCCATAGTATCTGATCCATGAAGGATCACAAACCCATCAAACTCATCATATTTATCCCTGATCAATAATGCAAGCTCTACCCAAATCTCCGGGGTCATGTTAGAAGAATCTAATATCGGATCAAAGGAATGCACATCCAGCCGATAATTTAAACGAGCCAGTTCGGGCACATTTTGTCGGATCTGTTTAAAATTGAAGGGTATTAGTGTCCCTGTTTTGGGATCATGCACCATTCCAATCGTGCCTCCTGTGTAAATAATCAGTATACTTACCATTTTAAATGTTGAAAATTACTTTGGAGTTTGCGGTTGTAACTGTAGCCACTTCTTCTACGTTTACACCATATATTTCAGCCACTTTTTCTGCGATATATACCAAATAACTACTTTCATTGGTTTTACCTCTGAAAGGTACAGGAGCAAGATAGGGTGAATCGGTTTCGAGAACTAACTTATCCAATGGAATATCCTTCAAAACTACGTCTAGGCCACTATTCTTATAGGTTACGACTCCTCCTATCCCGAGATAAAACCCAAGGTCGATCGCTTGCTTAGCTTGCTCCAGATTACCTGTAAAGCAATGAAAAATGCCATGTAGTAACGGGTCTCTTTCCTCTTCCAATACTTCAAAAACTTCATCAAAAGCTTCTCTACAATGAATCACTATCGGCAGCTCCAAATCTTTAGCCCATTTGATTTGCTCTTTGAATGCGATACGTTGAAATTCAAGGGAAGTTTTGTCCCAATGCAGGTCAATCCCTATCTCACCAATAGCATAGATTTGCCTATCTATCATATTTTCGCAGATTGCATCCAAAACCAACTCATAATCTTCCTTTACATCACACGGATGGAGCCCGGTCATAGCAAAACAATTACCAGGATAACGATTTACGAGTTCATCGATCTGAGGTATAGAGGCCAAATCTACGTTTGGCAGAAACAGGCGGCTTACACCGACATCGAAACATCGTTGCATGAGCGACGCTTGCTTTTCGGTATCTGTCTCATAATATAAGTGGGTGTGGGTGTCTGTTAGAAGCATGGACGAAGTTACTAAAAAAACCCTGTCAGCGAGAGGCCAACAGGGTTTCTAAATATGGTTTAGCCTTTCAAGGCCTTCAAATCAACTTAACGGATAACAACCGGTGGTGCTGTTACCGCGGGAGCTCCAGCAACTGGTTTTTTAATGTTAACTATCTCAATTTCAAAAATTAGTGGGGCATAAGGACTGATTTTCGCTTGTGGCTGACCGCCTTCGCCATAACCCAATTTTGAAGGGATGATTAAAGTGATTTTTCCACCTTTACCGATCAATTGGTAGCCTTCGTCAAATCCCGGGATTGCATTACCAATACTGAACGGTCTTGGCTCATACTTAACCATTGGGTTACCAAGCTTTGCTTCTTTGGCGATTTTCTCATCCGTTGTATCGAAAACATGATATGTACCATCAGATTTCTTGGTTGCTAGTTTCCCAGTGTAATTAAGCATTACTGTGTCACCTAGTATTGGCTTTTGAGCTGATCCAGGGTTATTGATTACATATTGCAAGCCAGAAGCAGTAGTTTGAGTTTTAAGCTTGTTGTCTTCAATGTACGCTTTGATCTTTGCAGCTTCAGCACCTTTTAGTTTCCCCTGAGCAGCTAGGTAATCTTTTTGGAAAAACTCCTGTGCTCTTTTTTGGAAAGCTTGATCTGTCTCACCAGCACTTTTCTTAAATACTTTCTCCACTTTGATGTCGAAAATTAGATAAGTATCTTTTGCGTTTGTAGGTGGTTTTGGCTGACCAGTACGTTTAGCCATTGTGTCAAGGTTTAATTTGAATGAGGCACTGTCACCCTCTCCAAAAAGTGTCAATACATCGTTCATATCACCACCGTACATTTTTTTGGCAACAGGAAATACCTGTGGAGACTCAATATCATAAGTGCTGAAGATCACTGTGTCTCTTTCGTTTTTCTGAACAAAGTTCAACTTCACGATATCACCTTCTTTGATTTTCTCTTTACCCGCATCGGTGAAAATCTTGTACTCCAAGCCTCCTTTAGCTTTTTTGTAGTTGTTACATGCAGCTAACCCTATTGTAGCTACGAAAAGAATTACTATACTTTTCTTCATTTTGGTTTTAAATTATTTTGTTTGTTTATATTTTGTTAAAGTCGTAATCGTTTGAGCGGCGTTCGTTTTCTGTACTGCTGTACAGACTATTTTACTGCAATAGCTGTGTTTTATATTCTTTAAGTATCTCTTTAAAATCAGCAACTGTTGTCAGCAAGTCCTTACTGGAAACACCCCCTGCCGCATTTCTATGACCACCACCATCAAAATACTTTTTACAGATTTCATTTGCCGGAAAATCACCGGTAGAGCGCAAAGATAATTTAACTTTATCAGTTCTTTCAATTATAAAAGCTGCAAGTTTGATCCCATTGACAGATAATGCGTAATTCACAATACCCTCGGTATCACCTGTTGCTATTTTGTATTCATTCAACTCCTGTTTAGTAACGGAGATAATTGCCGTATTGTACTCCCTCAGTATTTCCAACTTGTTGCTGATGCAGTGACCCAAAAAACGTAAACGGTTTTCTGTAGCATTATCGTATACCAGCTGGTGGATCCTCCAGTGTTCTGCTCCGGCATCGATCAAGTCTGCAGCGATCCTATAAACAGCGGCATTGGCAGACTCAAATCTGAAAGATCCTGAATCCGTCATGATTCCAGTATACAAGCATGTTGCGATGTCTTTATTAATCATCGCTCCATCCTTCAATTCATTTACTATAAAGTCGTAAACCAACTGAGCGGCGGCACAGGCATTAATACTCCAGTGACGATAATCGTCAAAATCTTCCGGCTCCAGGTGGTGATCGATCATCAACTTGTAAGCTTCAGAAGCACGAACCAATTCACCAAGCTCATTAATCCTGCTTAAGGTATTAAAATCTAAACAAAAGATAAGCGCTGCTTCGGATACAAATTTGGCAGCGCGCTCAGTTTCATCAGCATATATAATAACGTCAGAATTATTAGGAAGCCAATGCAAGAATTGAGGATAATCTGTTGGAGTAATCACTTTCACATGATGCCCCAACTGGATCAAATAAGCGTATAAACCTAAAGAGGAGCCCATGGCATCCCCATCCGGCTTATGATGGGTAGTGATCACTATTTTTTGCGGCGTGGCCAGCAATTCTTTTATTTCGGTAATGGACAACATATTTTCGGGGGCAAAGCTAATGATTTAATGATAATTTGGAGCCTAATAAAATTCAAGCTTTAATATTAACACTATAAAATGTAATTTTGTGAAAATTTTAAACAAAAAATGAGTACAAACAGAACATTTACAATGATTAAGCCGGATGCTGTTGCGAACGGACACACCGGTGCAATCATCAATGACATCACTACCGCAGGCTTCAAAATCATCGCATTAAAATACACCCATCTTACTACAGAAACTGCCGGTAAATTTTATGAAGTTCATAAAGACCGTCCTTTCTACAAAGACTTAGTAGCCTTTATGTCATCAGGACCAATCGTTGCTGCAATCTTAGAAAAAGAAAACGCGATTGAAGACTTTAGAAAACTGATTGGTGCTACTAATCCAGCTGATGCTGCTGAAGGAACTATTCGTAAGAAGTACGCAAAATCTATTGATGCAAATGCAGTTCATGGTTCAGATTCAGATGAAAATGCAGCGATCGAAGGAGACTTTTTCTTCACAGCTGATGAGCGCTTTTAATATGAAAAAGTTTCTTTTCACACTGTTGATTACTGCGTTTGCTGCTACCGTATCTGCGCAAACTGCAAAAAAAGCTTTTGCGGTAAAAAAAACCACGACTGGAAAAACGGCTACCAAAACTGCTGTTCAGCCCTTGGCTATTACTAACACGTTGGATTCTGCCAGCTATGCTTTTGGCTTAGGAACTGCGAGTAACATGAAACAGGGCGGAATAACAGCCCTAAATTACGCACTGTTATTGCAGGGATTTAAAGATGCTTTTGCAGGCAAAACACCACTGATAGACAAAGCAAAAGCAGAAGTTGCTATCAATAATTTGGTAAATAGTTTGACAAGGGCAAAATATTCTATTCAGATAAATGAAGGTAAAAGCTTCCTTGAAAACAACAAAAAGTTGCCGGGTGTTCAAGTAACAACGAGCGGTTTACAGTACCAGGTGTTGATTAAAGGCACTGGTGTGAGTCCGAAAGTTATCGATACCGTTTTGGTTCATTACAAGGGTTCCTTATTAAACGGAGACGAGTTTGATAGTTCTTACAAGAGGAATGCGCCAATTTCCTTTCCCTTAAATGGCGTGATCCCAGGTTGGATAGAGGGAGTTCAATTGATGCAACAAGGTGCTAAATACAAATTTTTCATCCCATACCAATTGGCCTATGGCGAAAGTGGCGCAGGGAATAACATTCCGCCATTCAGCACCTTAATATTTGAAGTGGAACTTTTAAAAGTTACGGCAGGTAAATAATAAAACCATTACTATAAATTTTTGTTAAATAATACAAAACAAAAATTATAATGACTAAAAGATATTTTCCGCTAGCACTTATCGCATTAATTACTACAACACTTACGAGCTGTGCAGCGATTCAAGGGATATTCAAAGCCGGAATGATAACAGGGATAATAGTAGTTGTACTAGTGATATCACTGATCATCTGGATTGTAAGTAAAGTATTTTGATGACAGCAATATAGTTTACAAAAAAACTATGTCTGTAATGACTTCAGTACCGGCTCGTTCATTAATCTTTTGAATGATGCCGGTTCTGACCATCAAAAGTTCGTTCTTTATCACAGATGATTCCAGTCTGATAAACAATTTCTTTTGGGCTATATAAATTTGAGTGGTTCTGTTTGCTACTGCCTTACCCATTAGCTCTGGCCAGTATGCCACGACAGAAGTTTCATCAAATCTCCCTTTAAGCTTATATACGTTAAGCAACTTTCCAATTCCTTCTTTCAAGGTAATATCGTTCGGTTTACGCATGGCTTAAGGTTCCTTTGTTCACTTCAAATATTGTTAATGGTGTCGCTATCTTTTCAAAGATAGCTAATACCCTTTCTTTTCCTGTATCTGTGATGAAAATCTGTCCGAAGTCATGGTGTGAAACCATTTCCATCAACTTACTTACCCGGTTGTCATCTAATTTATCGAAGATGTCGTCAAGCAATAGTAGCGGTTTAAACCCCTTATGTTTTTGGAGGTAGGCGTATTGTGAAAGCTTTAGTGAAATTACGAAAGATTTCTGCTGACCCTGGGAACCAAATTTCTTGAGCGGCATATCAGAGATCGTAAATATTAATTCATCTTTGTGAATCCCGGTAGTCGTTCGCTCTAAAACTTTATCTTTTTCTACAGATTGAACCAATAACTGCTCAAAATTGGTGTCTGTTAGCTGGCTCTGATACTGCAACCCTACCTGCTCGTTGTCTTCCGTTAAAAACTGGTAATATTTGTTGAACAGCGGGATGAAATGAATCATAAACGCTTGTCTTTTTGCAAAGATTTTTAGTCCAGATGCAACAAGCTGATCATTAAATATCTCTAGCAAAGAAGGATCATAACTTTTAGATACAGAGATTTGTTTCAATAATGCATTCCTATTTAACAAATGCTTGTTATAGAGTATTAATTCATCAAGATAGTTGGAATCGGTCTGCGATATCACATTGTCCATAAACCTTCGTCGCTCCTCACTCCCTTCCATAATGATATTTGTATCATAAGGAGAGACCATGACTAATGGAAAAAGACCAATATGGTGAGCTAGCTTATCATACTCCTTCTTATTCCTTTTGAATTGTTTCTTTTGATTTCGTTTAACGCCGCAGGTGATTTTCTCATTCTTTTCCAATCGCTCGAAATCCCCCTGGATCATAAACAGATCTTCATTGGTCTTAATCTGTTGCGTATCGATTGGATTAAAATATCCTTTACAGAGGCATAAATAATGAATAGCATCCAGGAGGTTGGTTTTGCCGGCACCATTATCGCCTACGAACGCATTGACGGTCTTGGAGAAACTGACATTTGCATCAGAATAATTTTTGAAATTTAGAAGCGTAATGTTTTTTAACCACATATAATCTATTTCAAAGTTACCGTTTACCATTGTCAATTAAGATGGCTATTAATATGTTTTATTAAATACTTAAAAAAGAGGTTGATACTTTGATGTAAAAACGTATTTTTGCAATCCTTAATTTTTTTAAAACAAAATGTTGACAACAGAAAAAGAAACTACCCAGCCGGTTAGAAAGGGCTCATTTTTACAAGAAAACACGAAAAGCCTGTTATTTATTGCTGGTGCGATTGTGCTGCTTATCGCTATCTATATATGGTATCAAAACTTTTACTTAAAAGGCAGGGCAGAAGAAGCTTCAGCAAAAATGTACAAAGCTGAACGATTTATCGGAGTTGATTCCTTATCGAATAAGGCTTTAAATGGTGAAGGTGGATATCCTGGTTTAGAGAAAATTGCTGATGAGTATGCGAACACTAAATCTGCAAACCTTGCTAACCTTTACTTAGGTGGTATATATTTACGTAAAGGCGAATACAAAAAAGCCGTTGAGTCGTTAGGCAGCTATTCTGAAACAGGAAGCACAGTTATTGACCCCCTTGCTCTTGGTCTTCTGGGTGACGCTTACAGTGAGCTGAAAGATTATAAACAAGCCGCTACTTACTACAAGAAAGCTGCAGATAAAGCTAGTAACAAGTTCACATCACCAATGTTCCTTAAAAAATTAGGATTAGTAAATGAAACGTTGAAAGATTTCAAAGGCGCTCAGGATGCCTACACTAAAATCAAGACTCAATATCCTGATAGCCAGGAAGCAGTATTGATTGATGAATACATCGGTCGCGCAGAAGCTCAGGTAAAGTAGTATTACTTACCCTTAAAAGGTATAACAGTACCCTGTTCGATTAACTTCGACAGGGTATTTTTGATTAAGGCAGGTCATAAATATATTTTTATCTAGCTTTGCAATATGGCAACACATCTTAAAAACCTATCTGATTTTTCGCATACTACGATACCAAGTGGAGAAAACTATAAAATTGCTATAGCAGTGGCAGAATGGAACGCTGAGATAACGGGAGCATTATACAAAGGAGCATTCGATACACTTTTAAAACATGGCGTTCTTGATGAGAATATTATGTCAGTTGTAGTACCAGGAAGTTTTGAGCTAACAAGCACGGCAGATATTCTTCTGAACAAATACGCTGACCTTGACGCTGTGATTTGCTTAGGCTGTGTGATACAAGGAGACACCAAGCATTTCGACTTCATTTGTGAAGCGGTAGCGAATGGTATCACGCAAGTCAGCGTAAAGCATGGTAAACCGGTAATATTTGGCGTACTCACCACTAATGATCAACAGCAAGCAATTGACCGTGCCGGAGGCAAACATGGAAACAAGGGAGACGAAGCAGCCATCACCGCAATAAAGATGGCAGATCTGTCTGCCAACCTGTAAAAGCTTTGAATGTTTATTCAAATTAGTTAGCTTAGTACAAGATTCTACCGTAAATAAAAACTGATGAAAAAAATTGCAGTACTACTGATTGGCGTATTTTTTGCAATCACTGTTTTGGAAGCATGCTCTAGCAGACTTTGCCCAGCATACAGTTCGTATCCGGAAGGCAAAAGAAGAAGAGGATAATTTAGACAACGAAAAAAATTACAGATGCAGTGGAAATACATTACTGATTTAGATCAGATCAATAACATTAAAAAACAAGAAGGATACAGCCTGATATTTAAACACAGTACCCGCTGCTCAGTCAGCATGATGGCAAAGCGCCGCTTCGAAATGGATTGGGAAGCAATTCCGGAAAATACTTCTTTATATTTTCTAGATCTGATCAAATACAGGCCGATTTCAGTCCAAATAGCAGAGACATTTCAGGTGCAACACGAATCTCCACAGATACTATTAATTAAAGATGGGAACTGCGTCCTTGATGCATCACATAGCGATATATCAGCAGAGGAAGTTGCGGAAGTGATTGGCAAATAAATACAAGGGAGATCCAATCCTGGCTCTCCCCGTACATTTAAACCAGCTATAGTTTTTATCTTTATCTAATAAATATTACATCGTCAAAATAAAATGCCTCATCTTGGGCATCAGGACCTTGAATAAAGAATCCAATTTGCTTGAAAGGACCGCCTTTTTTCCAAAGCTACAAAGTCTCCATCGGTATTTTGAAGTACGTCCACACATTTGCAGGGATCTGAATTGGCACTGTGGTGTCTGAGTTTCCATAACCACCTTCTCTTTGATCTCCAGTTACATATAATGTGTAAGCTGCTGAAGCTCCCTTCACCCAAAATGACATAAATTTGAATCCAGGAGTATTGGCAATCCCATTCCAATTGGCGAAGCCATTGGCGCTCCAGTTCCCTTTAATGTAGCCTGCTTTGAAAGAGGTTGCCCCTGTCTTCGCAAATGCAGTCGAAGTGGATGCTGGACCCCATGATGCATTCTCAAACCCGTTATTGTATCCTTCGGTAAAGATTTTATACGCCTTATCAAGGTTAACAAATACTTGGTTTGTAACGATCGGACCAGTGCTATTAGTAATTGTCAGGGCTGCACTGTTAACGTCAGTTGATGGCATTTTAATTACAAGGCTTCTCTTTTTCTGGGAAACGATAGTGGCAGTTGCAGAAGTACCAGTGACACCCACAGACACCACATCATTTAAGTTATTACCGGTGAGGGTGATCTCCGTATTCGTTTCAAAGTTGTAATTTGAAACCTCAGTTACCGTCGGCAATGCAATTACAGTATAAGGGATAGCTATTTGCTTATTTAATGAATTAGTTAGTATGATGTTCTGGTTACCGCCGGAAGCATCATCAGGAACCCTAAATACAACAGCGCTGTTATTGTTAAAAACGGGATTAAAATTCGCGAAAACGCTGTCTTTCTCAAACATAATTGTTTTCATTCCTCCAAGATCGCTTCCTGTTATAGATACTACTGTTCCGGCTGGTCCCTCCGACACTTCCAACGCATTCGCCTTAGGATTGTCTTTTGCTTCAGGCTTTTCAACTTCCTTAGTGCAGGAAGCAATGATGAATGCAACTCCAAAAAATAAAATTGATTTAATATTGAACCTTTTCATAGTGATATTTTTAATTGTAATAAGGAATAGCCGGCTTAGCTAGCTCGGGATTTGTTAAAATTTCAGTGGTAGGAATAGGTAGATACAAGTTTTCTGCGGTACGAAGTGTAGCTTTAATGCTTTCAATCACATGTTTTCCCGCAAAACCATAAATACCACGCTCCTGATTGTCTATAATTTGTTTGGCTTTGGCAAATCCTTGTCTCTGGATATCAAACCAATAATCCCCCTCGAAAGCAAATTCTACTCTCCGCTCATGAAGAATTACATCGGGTGTCAATACTGTTTTGTCTGCCGATACGCCAAATCCTGCACGATGTCTAACATCATTAAAGGCTTTCAATGCAGTCGCATCATTTGTTGATCCCGCGGTACCTAAAGTAGCCTCTGCATAGATCAGCAAAATATCAGCGTACCTCAATATATAGGTATTTATATCTGTTGAAGTGCCATTAACAACAACGTCTTTACTACCGGGACCAACTACGTATTTTAGTGAATTAGATCTTGTACCGGTTTTAATTTTTGTTTGCTGATCGGCTGAAGTAACATAAGTCGTATCGTAGACAAAACCAGATGGAAAATTAGTATTTACCCAATCTGTTCTGGTAAAACCTTGTTCCATAACAGACCAGCCCCTCCTTTTGTCGTTAGGCTCATAGCTATTTAACAAATCGATGGATGGTAAAATTGCAGAGTATCCTGCTCCGGTTGTTGGCAGTAATAGTGTCGATGGACCAACATAAGCCTGGATAGGATTTCCAATGGAATATCCACCAGCGGCAAGCCATTGGAAAGCAAATAGTACTTCTTGATTGTTATTCGCTGACGGATCCGTAAACATCCTGTAGTAGTCAGGATAAAGCGAATATTTACCAGAAGCAATAACTTGCCCGGCTTTTAATTTAGCATTATCAAAATCCTTTAGATAGAGATATACTTTAGCCATCATGCCCGTTGCTGATAGTTTTGTGACGCGGCCCTTTTCGTCTGTGGCTTGCAAATTTTCTTCAGCAAACTTCATATCTTCAATTGCAAACTTAAGCACGTCAGATTGGATGTAACGGGGAACATTGAATTTCCCAGTTTCCGCAAGTACAACAGGATCAGTAACGATTGGTACTGCCCCAAATACTCTAGCAAGGTAAAAATAGGCTACGCCACGCATAAATCTCGCCTCAGCAATACCTTGAATCAAAAAAGAAGCATCTGAAACCTTAGATTTTTTTTGCTCAAAAGTGTTTATCAGAACTGTGGCATTTCCAGCTTCTTTATAAAAGGCATACCATGATCTGGTCACCTGTTCATCAGTACCTGAAATTGAGAAGTTTAAAAATGTATTATATTTAGTATCTCCAGTATACATATTTCCACTCAATACCTCCCCGATCGCATGGAAAGCTTTATCCTGATATTCATACCATACACTATTATAAAGTAGTCCAGTAGCTCCCCTTACTTGCGCAGCGTTATCATAATACGTTTCAAGTGTTGGTTCATTTCTGGAAGGCTTCTCCAAAAAGTCTTTTTTACAGGAGAAGGTAATTGTCAACATCGCTATGGCGACTGCTGTATATATTATTCGTATTTTCAGTTTCATGTCAGTAGGTCTTAGAAAGTGATGTTTACACCAAATGTGAATGTGCGTGGATTGGGATAGTTTCCATTATCTATATTGAAGAAGGTAGCTCCACCATTGAATGCCCCAAGTTCTGGGTCATAACCAGTGTAATTAGTGAAAGTATACAGATTCTGACCAGATACAAAAAGCCTTGCGTTTGCCATTTTTGCCTTTTTTATAATATTTACAGGAAGGTTATATCCCAAAGTCACATTCTGAATTCTCAAATACGATCCATTTTCTACAAATCGGTCAGAAACCCTGAAGTTGTTGTTGTGCCATTGGTTATATCTTGGTAATTTTCCATCAGTATTGGTTGCAGAATACCTACCCATTACGGTCTCCAATTGGTTGTTATAAACATTGTTTAATGCTTCAGTTGTTCTCTTAGTATAATTTAGCACATCGTTTCCGTACGACCCTTGTAAGAACACTGATAAATCGAGTGTTTTGTACTTAAAGGTGTTGGTAATTCCGTAAGTAAAAGATGGATTAGGATCACCGATGAAAGTCAAATCATTTTGATCAATTTTACCATCAGCATTTAGGTCTTTATAACGAATATCGCCTAACCATGTACCCTTCGGACTAATACCTAATCCTTGATCAGGACCGCTATTCAATTCATCCATACTTCTGAAAAGACCGTCAGTAACAAAACCATAGAATCCTCCTACTGATCTGCCTGCAAGCGTTCTTGTTAACAATACAGCATTACCATACTCCACATACCTCGAAATGTCAGCAGTCTCGCTGTTTAAGGAGTTTAAAATATTCTTATAACGGGAGAAAATAAGGTTAGTTTTCCATTCAAAATTTGTACGAGTAATATTTGCTGAATTTATAGAGATATCAAATCCCGTGTTGACCATGTTACCGGCATTCACAACTGGTGCTTGTATATCGTTATATTGAATTCCAATTCCCGTAAACACAGGGAGTGAACTGGTTAGAATCATTTCTGATGTTTCCTTTTTATAAATATCCACGGTAAGTTCAAGCTTTCTGTCGAGAAAACCCATATCAATACCACCATTGTAAGTGATCACGGATTCCCATGCAAGTTTAGGATTACCTACATTCTGTGGAATACCACCTTGTCCGAATGGTGCGGTAGATACTAATCTGACCCTGGTAACATAGGCATTTTGCGTTGGGGAGTTTTGATTACCAACTGCTCCTGCTCCAGCTCTAAATTTCAAATAGTTTAGTACCTTAAGATCCTTAGCAAAGGTTTCATTCGTAACTGTCCAGCCTATTGAAGCTGCTGGGAAATAGCCGATTCTATTGTCAGGACCAAAAGCAGAGGAACCATCTCTTCTTAAAGAAACATTTAAAGCATATCTACTGTCATAGGTGTACCCTGCTCTACCAAAATAAGACTCCATAGCAAAATCACCCAGATATGACCCCAAAGACTGACCTGCTTCACCACCTGCACCAATTGCAGGAATATTTTGGGTAAGGTTTTGCCTTGCAGCTTCTAATTGATCGTATTCTCCTTCTTGAATTTCATGACCAAGTAAAGCCGTTACATTATGCTTGCCAAATGTTTGATTATAGTTTAAAAGGTTTCTCAAGCCATAGTAAACATTTGAAGATCTCTGCTCAACCAACCTGCTTGGCGTTAAAATATTATCTATGTATGGTTGAAATGCACTGTTGTCTCCAACCGTATAATCAAAGTTTGCTTCAGTTCTAAATGAAAGGCTTTTAGTAAATGATAGTTCTCCATAAAGGTTACCATATCCTTTGGTCTGAATATTTCTTACCTCACGGGCTAGAGCAAGTGCGATCGGGTTTCTAACATTACCGAAATTATAACCACCAACAGCAACAGTAGTAGCATACCCCCCACCCTCATTGTAAACTGGGGCGGCAGGACTGTTTGCTGTAGCAATGGTAACTATCGCATCAGAACCGTTTGTTAACGAGATTCGTTGGTTACTTCTTGTCAAATTGGTACTTAACCCGACTTTAAACCAGCTTTTTACCTGCTGATCAATATTGAACCTTAATGATAAGCGATTGAAGTCAGACCCTATAATTGTTCCTTCCTGGCTAAAATAATTGAAGGAGGTATAGTAGTTGGTTTTATCCTGTCCTCCAGAAAAACTGACCTGATGATTTTGCATCACACCACTTCTAAATACCTCATCCTGCCAATCAGTTCCTTTACCCAGTATAGATGGATTTTGGAACTCACCAACGGTAGTGAAAGTTGTATTACCATCAACCGCCGCAATCTCCCCTAAAACTTCATTGTTATATTGGGCAAACTGACTAAGATCCATGATTTTCAATTTCTTTTGAACTTCCTGTAAGCCATAATAACCTTCGTAAGTGATCTTTCCTTCTCCGGCTTTCCCTCTTTTTGTAGTTACGATAACCACCCCGTTCGCAGCTAATGATCCATAGATAGCTTGCGCTGAGGCATCTTTCAAAATGTCAACACTTAAAATATCTGATGGGTTAAGTGATGCTAAAGGACTTTGGCTAGTCTGTCCGCCCATACCTCCAAGTTGATCTTGAGAGATACTATTGCGGTTGCTTTGCAATGGAACCCCATCTACAACATAGAGTGGTTCGTTTCCATTTACGGAGGTAACGCCCCTAACCCGAACCGAAACTCCACCACCTGGTTGACCGCCGTTGGTGGTTACGCTTACGCCTGCAACTTTACCTTGCAGGACTTGATCCACACCTGAAACTGGAAGATCTTTAATGTCCTTTTCGCTGATTGATGAAATTGCAGAGGTTACATTAGACCGTTTGGCCGTACCGTAACCGATTACTACAACATCTGACAATATAGATACTGATGATTTCAAAGTGATGTTTAAGACCACTGTTGTTCCAACAATGGCTTCTGTAGATGTTGCACCTACATAGGAGAAAACAAGTACGCTTTCATCTGATGGAACAGAGATTGAATATTTACCATCTACGTTCGTAGAAGTGGAAGTTTTTGTGCCTTTTACTAATACTGCAGCGCCGGGTAAAGTTGTTCCGTCTTCATCGGTAACAATTCCGGTAATAATCCTGGTAGTGGTTTGGGCATAAATGGAATTGGAAATTCCGATTAGCGTAATGATGATGAATAGGCAATAAATCCACCTATTAAAACTTTTTCTTTTACTTTTCATTTTAATCAACATATTTGGTTTAGCTGGGAAACACGGGGAGTGTTTCCAAGGATAAACGTATGAAGAACAGGAATCTCGATTGCTAAAAAAGGGGGACTCAAATGTTAACCCCCTTGAAACGTTATTAAAAGACGGTTACATTTCTGCTTTTGTATATTTGGAAGGCAAAACATCAAATTCATCCTTGAACGACTTCACAAAGTTCTTGGTAGTTTTGAAGCCAACTTTATAGCAAACCTGAGAAACGGTGAGCTTTCCTTGTTCAAGGAGCTGAGTAGCTCTCTTTAAACGGTATGACTTGATAAATTCTAAAGGAGTTTTACCAGTAAGCGCCACGATGCGTTTGTAAAGTGTAACCCTGCTCACAAGCATTAAACCGCTCAGGATATCTACCGAGAAATTGCTGTTTGAAATGTTCCTTTCAATTTCTTGTAGCACCTGCTGAAGAAAGTCGTCATCCGGACTCTCAGATTCGACTTTCGCAGGCCGAACTTCAACCTGTTTTTGATAGACTCTTCTGAATGACTCTTGTTGAGCAAGGATATTTCTAATTTTTGAATGAAGAATCTCAAAGCTGAAAGGCTTTGTCATGTAATCATTCGCCCCGGTTTCAAGACCCGTAAGTTCTTGCTCTTCGCCAATAAGTGCAGTCAAAAGTATCACAGGAATCTGAGTGGTCCTGGAATCTAATCTGATTTTTTTACAAAGTTCAATACCAGTCATTTGAGGCATGGATATGTCGCTGACGATAATGTTGGGATGGTGAAACAGTGCTTTCTGCCAGCCGTCCTTTCCATTGACTGCCTCTATAACGTTGAAGTCTTCTTTCAGGTTATCCTTCAGGTAAAAACGTAGATCTGTATCATCTTCAACCAACAGCACTGTAGTTTTCTTCGACAAAGAAGGTCGAACAAGATCTCTTCGTTCAGGACTCTCATCTGCTATTAAGGCATCAACGAAATTATCGGTTGCAAAGCGCTGTTCTCTCAGCTCGTCAAAGGGAATAAGAATAATAAAACAACTGCCCTCGTCTTCGGCACTTTCCAGGAAAATTTCCCCACCGTGTAGCTTGACGAATTCTTTCGTAATGGCTAATCCTATGCCACTTCCCTGGTTGATAATTGCATCCGGGATTTCATTTTGGAAAAAGCTGTCGAATATTTTTTCCTGTTTTTCTTTAGCTATTCCTATTCCAGAATCCCTTACTCTGATCTCTACCATGTACTGATCCATCATAATGCAGTCCATAGAAACATTGACTTTACCATTACTAAATGTGAATTTGAAGCTGTTAGAAAGCAGATTAAATAGGATTCTTTCAATCTTATCTTGGTCAAAGTTTAGCTTCAATGTTTCATAGGTGGTGTTGAAAGTAAGCTGTATGTTTTTTTGCTCCGCTATGTCCTTGAAGGAATAGGTGATTTCTTTCACAAACAAAATAAGATCACCTGGCTGTTTCTGCAACTTTATTTCCTTAAGCTCCATCTTCCTAAAATCAAGCAATTGGTTTACGAGATTAAGCAGTCTTTTAGCATTCTTCTGAATCATGGAGACTTGTTCTTTGAGTTGATCGTCATCTAAAGCCTTCCTCAACTTATCAATTGGTGCCAGGATAAGCGACAAAGGAGTTCTGAATTCATGACTAACGTTCGTAAGAAATTTAATCTTCATTGCATCCATTTCTCTAATTCTTACAGCCTCCAGGCGTTCGCTATTAATAATCCGCTTTGTTTCTTTTTTATCCTGTTCCGTAGCGAACTGTGCTTTAAGTTTCCGGATGCCGCGGTGGCGCAAGTAATACAGCGAAGCTGCTACCAGCAGCACGTAGAGTATTTTAGCTAAAGTTGAATTATACCATGGATTTAGGATTTTGATCTTAAGAACCACAGGTTCAATATCTGATACCTCATCAGTGCTTATTGTACGAACTTTAAAAGTATAATTCCCTGGATCAAGGTTTGTATAGGTGGCTTTTCTAGATGTATTATCTGTAGCTATCCAGGTCTGATCAAATCCATCCAACATGTATTCCAGTTTTACCTTATGCGGACCTACATAATTTACCGAGGCAAATTCTATGGAGAAGACATTCTGATCATGGCTGAGGGTAATTTCTTTCGTGTTAAAGATAGAACGCTCGAGAATGGTACGACCGTCAACGCCCGTGTTAACAGTGACAGTTTTATTAAACAATTGAAAATCGGTAATAAAAAGTCTGGAAGTCTGATGATAAGGCTTTATGTTTGCTGGTTGAAAGATATTAATCCCATCGGGCCCACCGAATGCCAGTTCGCCAGTTTTGAGCTTAACAGAAGCGATCCTATTAAATTCTTTTCCTTGCAGACCATCATTTTCGTCGAAATTCTCGAACTTAACTTTGAAACCTTTTTTCTCGTCAACAGTAATTTTTGACAGACCGTTGGAAGTGCTCACCCAGAAGTTTCCGCTATCGTCTTGTTGAATGTCCATGACATTATTGTCAGCGAGACCTTCCTCAGTTGTATAATTATAGAAGCGGTTAGCTTTGGGACTATAAATGCTAAGTCCATCTCTGGTGCCTATCCAAAGCTTACCACTTCTATCAATGATAAAACTATTTATGTTGTCATTTACTAAACTATTATCATTGTTTGGGTTGTTGACTATCTTTACAAAGCGATCGCTGCCATTCATCAAAACATTCATTCCATAAGACGTACCTATCCAAATATTTTGCTGAGAATCTTCCAGCACTTTAAACACATAGTCTGAGCTTACCTTACCATTTTGCTGCCTGAATCGCTTAAACTTCCCTGTCTGTCTATTAAAAAGGTTCAATCCTCCGCCCATTGTGGCAATCCAGAATCTGTTTGACGAATCCTCCAGGAAGTCGGACACCTTATTGTCACTTAAACTTTCCAGATCATTGGGGATCCGCTTATAATGTTTAAAAACCCCCTTTTCGAAAATATCAAATCCCCCGGTATAGGTTCCCACCCATATTTTTTCAAACTGGTCGATATAGATCGCAACAATCGCATCATGGGAAAGGCTCTTAGGATTTCTTAAATCATGGCGATAGGAAATAAACTTCCCCGAAGATCTTTTATAATAGACTAGCCCCTTTCCATTGGTGCCAATCCAGATATTACCTGCCTTATCCTCAACCATTCTATTTACATCACTGTAGATCAGGCTGCCTGGATCAGAAGAGTGTTTTATAAGATTAAACTTGATGATCCCGGGATGGTAAAAGTTAATACCCTTTCTGAATGTGCCGATCCATACGATACCCTGGTCATCATAATAAATACTCGAAATACTATTTTGACTAAGACTCTTGCTGTCGTTTTCATTGTTTAGGACATATTTGATCGCAGAAATCCTTTTATTAATAACATTAATGCCGCCATGGTCTGTCCCGATCCATATGTTATCATCTTTGTCCTGCACTACTCCGGTAACGATATCAGAATTTAACTTCAGGTAGGCGGAAGCTTTGCTAATTTTTCTGAGAACTTTTGTGCCAGGATCAAATGAAGTTACTCCGGTAGAGGTTGAAATATCATAAACCCATACCAATCCCTGACGGTCGACGAAGATTTTATAAGTATCACTTTCACGATTATAAAATTTATTTGCCAGACTGATCCGCTGTTCTACACGCCGGGTTGTCTTAGAAAGCATTTCCAACAGGCCATCAGCATGAATAATCCAAGCATTGCCATTTTTGTCCTCCGCAAGATCGATAACCGGACTTACACCTACTGTATTTTCAACGCGCAGGTGATGAGAAACATGTGCGCTCTTTTGTGTTTTTGAATCATATTTATATAGCCCGGTAACTGTGGATACAAACCAAAAAACCCCATCATGTCCCTTTCTAACCATACGAACATTGCTGTCCGGAATTCCGTACTTTTCCAGCTCAGGCTTAATATTATGGTCGAATTGTTCGGTTTCGGGATCATAGATATCCAGCCCTGCCCTTGTTTCTATCCACAACTTCTGATTTGGGCCTTCATTGATCGTTCGGACATCACTGTCGCTTATTGTCGAGCTATTCTTCCCCCTGTGTTTATATACCTTAAAACTGTAACCGTCAAAGCGGGCGAGCCCAGCCATGGTTCCTAACCAAAGAAATCCTTTGTTATCCTTATAAAAGCAGTTAACATCGTTATGGGGCAACCCGTTATCAATGTTAAGATGAGAAAACTGATATTGATCGTATTGCGCTTTTATATCGTTATTAAAAAAGATGAGCAATGCGATACAAACCGACGATTTTATGCTTTTATACATTAACTCAAGATCTCAACTATTTATAAATGTTCATCAAGTCTTTTTCAAAGAGGGTATAAGGGTCATTATAGAACTTTTTGAAGTCTGCTATGTTAGGGTGCCCGGGATATGGTGCGTAAAAATGAGTAGGACTGCTGGAGTCATTTCTCCAAACCAATACATAGGACATTCTTATTCCTTTACTTTTCATCACTTTTAACAAGACATCGTTCCACCAATTCGGATTGGGTAAAGATTCTAATCCTGTTTCTGTAAACGCTGCTAATTTTGCATTTTTTAAAGCAAACGTAGATACCACTCTGAGTTTTCGAATTGCAAAATCTACGTTGTATTTATCGTATCTACCCATATCTCCGTAATTATCCATTCCCACCATATCTACCCATTCATTCCCTGGATACCTTTCCAGATACTGTTGTTCAGTTGTAAACGTATTATCAGGAGAGAACGCATATATAAAGTTGTGCACGCCGGCGCTGTCTCTTAAGTAGCTTACTGTCGACTTCCATAACGCTTTAAATTCGTCAGGCGTACAATGCGATTTCCCCCACCAAAACCAATCTCCATCAAACTCATGATAGGGTCGGAAAATAACAGGGATGAGCTCACCATTTTTACCTTTTATGTTTTTCGCCACATCTGCAATGCCATCAAGTATCTTCAGGTATTTAGCGTGTGCTTCTCCTCCCGGGATAATATACTTTACTGCTGGCAAAGATACCGAATCTTTCCAGTAGAAGTCGCCGGCAGATACCGGGTTTGAAAAGTGCCATGCTACAGTGGTAACTCCCCCCCTATTGTAAGTATCAGTAATGAGTTTGACCAACCTTTCTTTCGTGGTTTTAATATCAGCGTCTGGTCTGCCGGATAATCCTGAGAAATCTACCCCAATTACAGCAGGGTGGCTACCTACTACAGACTTCACATCTGACCGGTTGTCATCTCCAGACCATCCATGTCCATATTCTGTAGCATGTTGGTGCCCAAATAACGTGTGTTTGTCAGAAAGACGAAATAGGTTTTCAAACAGGGCTTTCGTTTCTTTTGTTGCTTTCTGGTCTATAGGCGCCATCATTTGCGCAAAAACTGAATTGCCACATAATAAGCCTACTACGATATATAAGTGTTTCATTTTCATCTCTAATTTTTTAAAGACGGCATTTCGTCTAGTGTGATTACATAATTACTTGCAAAAGCTTTCTTCCAAATACCAAGTGAATTTTGGGTACTATTTCTGGTAAAGTCTCCATACCAGGGCATAAACCATGACCAGCCCGCAGCATCCTTTACCACATCATCTACATCGGGCATGGAACCACACTCGCTAAGGGTAATCATCTTCTTATTCCCATACAAAGTTGCTAATGTATTAAATTCACTAATTCTAGAACTATGGTCTCCTTGATTATAATGATCTCTACCCACGATATCTACCACATCATCCCCAGGATACCATACATCATCTTTAGGCTCGCGCGTCCAAACCCATATCAGGTTATTTAACTTATGATAGTTAACCATTCGATCATACATGACCTGATAAAGCATTTTACACGCTGCCGGTCCTTTTGAACCCCACCAAAACCATTTACCAGCAGCTTCATGAAGGGGCCTCCAAATAATAGGCACATGATCTGCCTGTAACTTTTTGAGCATGCCGCTCACATAATCAATATCGGATATCATTGCCTTGTATTCAGAAGATGAGGGATCTGTGATCTTAGACACGTCAAAATTCGTTTTATTGGAGTAAAACTCTTCTGTTAATCTGGAAGGATCACGCCAATGCCACACGAAAACAGGTATTCCATTCCTTGACCAATAAACTTTTGCATCCTTTATAGGGGCTTCGTCGTCATACCAGTTGTATCCCCTTCCACTGTGCATGAAATCAAGGCCAATAATAGCAGGTTCTTTACCTGTATTTTCTTTAAGCCAGGAAGTTTCATCGAAACTGTTTAATGTCATAACGCCTGAGAGCATCTTTTTCCCATAGTTATCTCGTAAGAAATTATAAACTTTGTTGGCTTCGACACTTGCATTAGGAGTTACTAGTGTTGCATTGATACTGGACTTTGCAGGAACAACTTCAATGGGCAAGAGTTCTGTAATAGGCCGCTCTTCATTTGAGACTGTTTTTTTACAAGCATATAAACCCATTGCTAAAAAAACGAATGCCACGACATTGCTGCCTAGAAAGATCTTCTTCATGTTTCTATCGATTAATAATATTTGTAAAAGTACCTGCAGTGAAAGTCTTTAATGCTAAAATAAGGGGTATCAAATGTTAAACTCGTTTATTTCGCTAAATTTTAAAAAAAGTCAAGATTACACAGCGCTAACATTACGTTATTCTTCCAATTGAAAGCTATTGCTTAACTTTGTATCATGATCGCACTTCCGGTTGTTTCAGAAAACCCAGTACAACGCAAACCAGATTGGCTTAGAGTTAAACTTCCGGTTGGTAAAGAATATGCACAGGTAAGAAGCCTGGTCGATACGCACAAGCTACATACCATTTGTGAAAGTGGCAATTGTCCGAATATGGGCGAATGCTGGGGTGCTGGTACTGCGACCTTCATGATTCTTGGAAACATTTGCACTCGCTCCTGTTCTTTTTGTGCGGTCGCTACCGGTAGACCATTAGCTGTTGATACTGATGAACCAAACCGTGTTGCGAATTCGGTAAAACTGATGCAGGTGAAGCACTGTGTGATCACTTCTGTAGATAGGGATGACCTTAAAGACGGAGGTTCCATCATTTGGGCAAAAACATTGCAAGCAATCAGAAGAGAAAGTCCGGAAACCACATTAGAAACCTTAATTCCTGATTTTAGAGGGATGTGGGACAATCTTTACCGAGTATTAGAAGAACGCCCGGAGGTGATGTCTCACAATGTTGAAACCGTAAGACGCTTGACGAAACAAGTGCGCATTCAAGCTAAATATGAAAGAAGTTTGGAAGCCTTAAAAAGGATTTCGGAGTTTGGACTGAGAACCAAAACTGGGATTATGCTCGGCCTGGGCGAAACTGAAGACGATGTTTTGGAGGCAATAGATGATCTTTTAGCCAATGGCGTTCATATCTTAACATTGGGTCAATACCTGCAGCCAACCCGTAATCACCATCCTGTTGTAGATTGGATTCATCCTGATCAATTTGCTAAATACAAAGAAATAGGTTTAGCCAGGGGTCTAAAATACGTAGAAAGCGGACCATTAGTTCGTTCTTCTTATCACGCCGAAAAGCATTTATTTGACTTCTAAGTTTGATCTAGGTGCACTGTCCTTACAGGTGCATAAAAAACAAATTACATTTTGATCCTGTTGTACTTTCTGTATATTAGCGATTCATTGGAAGCAACTAAAAAAATATCACTCTCCGAGGAAGAACTCGTAAGCAAGCTGAAAAGTCAGGACACATTGGCTATCCAGGCGTTATACGATATGTACTCTGGCGCACTTCTCGGAGTGATCTCAAGGGTAATACAGCATACTGAGGTTGCTGAGGATTTACTACAGGAAACTTTCATTAAAATATGGAACTCGGCAGGAAGCTACGATAACTCAAAAGGTCGTTTATTTACCTGGATGATGAACATTGCGCGTAACTTGTCAATAGATAAAGTCCGTTCGAAAGATTTTAAGAATTCCAATAAAAACCAAGACATTGAAAATAACGTAGATTTTATAGACGCGCAGAAAGAAGTCACTTTCAATGAAGATGTTCTCGGTGTTAGGGATCTTGTTACATCGCTTAAACCAGAATTTAAAATTGTGTTGGATCTAGTATATTTTAAAGGATATACACATGTTGAAGCGGCGGAAGAGTTAAACTTACCATTAGGCACGGTCAAAACCCGGATTAGAATGGGTATTTTGGAATTAAGAAAGAATTTTAATTAGAGTGGAAGAAGGAAAAGCATATATAGAATCCGGCATACTTGAGCTTTTTGTTCTTGGGCAACTAACCGCCCAGGAACAAAAAGAGGTTCAGGCTATGGCTTCTTCATGTCCTGAAATTAGGCAGGAGATAGTGGCTATAGAAATTGCCCTGGAGAAATATGCGATGCAGAACGCCGTGAAACCTACTGTAGGTTTAGAAAACAGAATATTCGAACGCATTGGGCTAATAGCTACGGCTTCTCATCCAGAAGCGAAAGTCATCCCATTAAACGCCGCGGAAGTAAAAATCAATTATCAGTCTAAAATACGCGGTTTACGACTTGCTCTGGTAGCGTGCATCGCATTATTAGTCGTTAGCGTAGCTGCACTGTATTCTGCGCATTCGGATTTAGGAAATGCGAGAGATCAAATTGCTAGTCTAAGTTTGGACAGAGAGAAGTTTACCAGTACAGTGAACTACATGAAGTCAAATAACTCCGATCTTAATAAGCTTGTAGCGATGTCTGATAGTCCCGATTGGAAGAAAATCAAGCTAGCTGGCCAAAAAAATCCAAATGACAACATGGTTGTGTATTGGCATCCTGCAGGTAAACATGTGATGATAAACACTACTAAAATGGTCTTGCCGGCAAATGACAAAA